>Ga0066825_10000026_pt1 | contig 65590 bp, 68 predicted proteins | sample ETNtaG_6_FD_65608 | JGI IMG/M metagenome (GOLD analysis project Ga0066825, IMG submission 65608) | Marine microbial and viral communities from oxygen minimum zone, Eastern Pacific Ocean - ETNP201306SV45 | ecosystem: Environmental > Aquatic > Marine > Oceanic | place: Pacific Ocean: Eastern...
GGCTCAGCTGTTTTTCATCATCTAGATGTAACCAATGAAGCCAACTGGGCGGCAGTTGTTGGTGCACTAGTAGACCAAGGTAAGTCGATAGATATTCTCGTCAACAACGCAGGAATTCTCTTATTCGATCGTCTTACCCGGTCGTCTAGAGAGGATTTCGAACGAGTAATGGAGGTCAACTGCACGGGTGTTTTCTTAGGTATGCAGGCTGTAGTCGACCAGATGAAGCAGCAGCAGAGTGGTTCGATCGTCAACATTTCCTCCGTAGCGGGTCTACAAGGCGTTGGGTTCCAGTTCTCCTATTCGGTAAGTAAATGGGCAGTAAGAGGCATGACGAAGTCTGCGGCGCATGAGCTTGCACGTCACAACATTAGGGTTAACTCTGTACACCCGGGATTGATCGAGACGGCAATGCTTGACCAATTCCCCGACAATCTTCAACCGAGCGTCGAGTCTCTCGTACCGATGGGCCGAAGCGCGGAACCTGACGAAGTCGCAGAGTTGGTGCTGTGGTTGGCATCCCGGGAAAGTAGTTACTGTACAGGGGCTGAGTTTGTGGTGGATGGGGGACTATCTGCCGGGTAGCTGTTGCGGCTGGATGTCGTCGGTGGTCGCTCGAGTTGGGATCAAACCTTAAAAGATTATCTCCCGTTTCTAGGCCACTTCCCATGAAGGTGGTTAACTCAGGCAGATGGAGGTAGCGGTATGGCACAAGATATGTCGAGTGAGGAACACGCAGAGTGGATTTCGAGGGTTGTCGAAGAGGTTGTCGAACCTGACCTCCCGGTTTTGGATCCCCATCATCACTTGTGGCTCGACGAAGGTCATACTGGGCGGCCGTACACCATCGATGACTTCCATAACGACACTGGAAGCGGCCACAATATTGTCGGCAGTGTGTTCGTTGAATGCCATGCCGAGTACCGAAAAGATGGTCCACTCCATCTTCAATCAGTGGGAGAAGTTGAGTTCGTTGCGGAGATAGCTAGAGCAAATGCTGCTTTGGGAGGCCCCGAGATAAAGGCAATCCAAGGAAATGCTGATGTTTCGCTAGGAGCTGGTGTAGAAGAGGTCCTGGAGGCTCAGGAAGCAGCAGGTAGGGGTCTGTTTAGAGGTGTGCGGTACATCACTGCACAAGACGATCACCCACCTCTAGCTAGGTACGAAAACGCTGCTATGGATGACCCGCTGTATCTCGAAGGGGTTCGGCGGGTCGGATCTATGGGGTACACCTATGACGTGATGGTGTATCACCCTCAGTTGTCTGAGGTCGTCGATGTAGCTCGGGCATGCCCAGATACGCCGATCGTCTTAGACCATTTGGGGTGCATATTGGGGACCGGTCCCTACAAAGACCGACGAGAAGAAATCCTCGAATACTGGAGAATTCAAATGGCCGATATAGCTTCCTGCGGCAACGTCTACTTGAAGTTGGGGGGTATCGGAATGCCGATGATGGGCTTTCGATGGGACAAGCGCGACCGTCCTGCAACCTCCCTAGAACTCGCTGACGCTTGGAGTGAGCCGATTCAATACGCAATCGAAGTTTTTGGTGCAGACAGATGCATGTTTGAATCGAATTTCCCTGTGGATAAACGTGGCGCCGGCTATGTGCCGTTGTGGAACAGTTTCAAACTGATAGCGGCTGGTTGTTCGGCCGATGAGAAGCGGGACTTGTTTCATGACACCGCAGCTCGCGCTTATCGGCTTCCACTCCTGGAAGACAGCTAAATCAACACAGTTCGAAGTTGCGTATGTCGATCTGAGATAAATCCCACTCGTCGTACTATCGAATCCAAAGGCAAATGGCTAGAACCTAGGCTCGTTTCAGGTTGATGCAATAGCAAAACCTTGCTCGTCCCAAGCTTCTGTGCCCCCTGTGATGCTCCGAGCATTTCGATAACCAAGGCTGTTGAGAAATAGCACCCCAGACAGTGAAAGGTTCCCTCGTTCGCAAACGCTGAGTACCGGTGCGTCTCGATCCTCCGGCAGGAAGGCTGCGAGGTCTGGCAGTTCATTGAGTGGCATATTGATGGCGCCTGGAATATGCCGCTGATGGTGAGCTTCTGGCTCGCGTACGTCAATGACCACCGGGCTTTGCTCTTTCCAAAGGTCATGGGCCTCATCGATATCAATGGCCAGATGCGAGTTGACTCGAGCATTCTCTACCATCGAATCCAGTAACTGCTCTCGTTTTGTTCCCGAAGAAGGAGCTGTCCCGAGGTCGGTTAAGTTGCCCAAAATGGAAGAGGCGTATTTGAAGATACTGTCAGGAAAGATCACTACGACAACGTTGCCGGGCTCGTCGGGTATGGCTTTTAGAGCGCCTGCTAAGGCCATGCCTGAGCTCGGCCCAGCGGTGAGGCTCTCTTCCTGGTTGATGCGCCGACACATTTCGAATGCGAGGTCGTTGTCGACTTCTGTCAATCCGTCGTACTCGTCTGGAGTGAAGAAGTTGGTCTGGCTTAACTGCTCTAGGCTTCGGACGCCGGGAACATTATGGCCGGCAGGTGGATAAACACCGATTATGGCGACACCGGGGTTCTGTTCTTTCAAGAACCGTCCCGTACCGTTGATGGTTCCGCAAGTGCCTAAACCTGCTACGAAATGGGTTACTTGTCCTGCGGTCTGATGCCAGACTTCTGGCCCGGTAGTTCGATAATGGGCATCGGGGTTACTTCCATTTGCGTATTGGTTAAGCATTTCGAATTCGGGTTGGTTGCCGATCTCGTTGGCTTTTGCGATCGCCCCTTCAGGTGCCCCTGGCGCCGGGCACAATGAGTCCTCCAACTCAATTACGTCTACTCCGGCCAGCCTTAACACTGTTCGTTTCTCGAGTGGAATCTGATTCGACATGGGAGTAGTAAGTGAGTAACCCTTGGCGTTGGAAACCATGGCTAGGGCGAGACCTGTATTGCCGGAAGTTGGTTCCACCAACTTTTGAGATGAACCGATTCGTCCAGACTCTTCGGCGTCGTGAACCATGTTCCAGGCCACCCGGTCTTTTACTGCGCCAAAGGGGTTGTACCACTCAAGCTTCGCGTACACCTTGGTGTGCTTGAAGGGGACTAGGCGCGATAGCTGAACCATCGGCGTTGGATTATCAACATCTGAGAGCAGGCCTAGTACTGAGTCGTAAACGCGACGAGAATCATCATTCACGATTGGCACCTCCATTTATTCACTTATCCAGGGGGAAAGCCCTATGTCGTGCGGTCTTTCGTGCAGTCACTGTATCTAGGACGGAAATTCGATCAGCATCGTATGTGCAAAATAAATGCACTGTAACTTAAAACGGGTTATATCAAACAAAAAAACTCTAACGCGAAACGTTAAATGGAAATAATATTGCAGTAATGGTGAGTGCGTGGTGGGGCTCTAACTCGAGAACTATTGACGTCATTGAGAACAAACAGCCATACCCACAGCGGAAGCAGCTAGAGGAGCGAAGGGCTTTAATCCCCAAACTCGTCTCGACGCTTGGTAAGGGTCCGTTGGATAACGTCGTGGTCTCCTACGCAACGGACAACTAGGTGTTCAGCACCGCCAATCACAAAGGCTCGAATGAAATCAATCACCTGGTCTGCGGTGCCACCTTTACAGGCCTGAAACTTTCGCATTATCGCTGCGGGGGCTTTGTAATAGCTCTCAAGGTAAGTGTCGATAGCGGCTTCCGCACTGGCGGCCTCGTCCATGACCGCAACTGTCAAATAGATGGCGGTGGTTACGTCTCCGTAATTACGTCCCGCCGAAGTCACAGCTGCCCGAAACTGATCGTTTTGTATGGCAAAGGTTGATGCATCTGGGCCGATAGGGAACCAGCCGTCTAAGTGCTTTGCAGCTCTTTCGATCCCTGCTTCAACGGCCGCTGCGCTCCATATAGGTGGCCCGCCCTCCCGATACGGAAGAGGAGCGAGAGTCGCTGATTCAAGGGACCAACGTCCCTCCCACGAAACCGGTTCACCCTTCCACAATTCGCGACACAGTCTTATTCCCTCCATGTATCTTCCGACCCGCCGTTCGAAGGGAACTCCAACCGCTTGGAACTCATGACGCACGGCGGGAGTGTCGGGCGCTATTCCGGCGCCAACGATAAGGCGCCCTTCAGAGATCTGGTCAACTGTTGCAAGCTGTTGAGCGAGAACTACTGGATTCCGAAGAGCCGGAAGTAATACAGCGGTACCTACGTCTATGTCAGGAATTGCCGCAGCGACTCCGGCCAGGAGAGTGATCGGATCGTGCCGTGGACGAGCCAGGACTGAATCGCCCGCCCAAATTGAGTCGAATCCGAGATCAGTTGCTCGTTTCGCTGCTTCAATCATTGGGCGCACCGAGTGGCTTGCCTGCATAATCTTTTCGCGTGTAGGTAAGAGATATCCGAGTTTTACAGCCACCTTGTGATTCTCGCAGATGAAAATCGTGCCTGCACAGCTACCGTCGAGCGACCGTTCCTCCTGAGATAGGCCAGGTTTCAGTTACTGGGACACCAAGGAGTAGGGCATATTGTCAAGCGAATTACAGCCTATTGAGCTGGTAGCAACCCAGAAACGTCCGGGTGGGCGTCAATGATTCCTTCATGAACGTACGCATCGTGGCGGTCTTCGATTTTGGGAATCTCATAGCGGTAGTTGACCATCATTCCTAAAGCACGATCCTGAGCAATGTCTTGTTGGTTAGCTCCAAATATGATCCGCTCCACACGCGCCCCATTACTAAGATGAAAGTTTGCAACAGGATCGATTGAGCGTTGTCCACGTTTTTCTGAAAGCAGGTACTGAGCCCCAAGCTTGGGCAAGGTGACTTCTAGCTGGGCGACAATCTCTTGTTCAAGTGTCCATTTGGGGTTTTGGAGTGCTGTTTCAAGCGCCTTGATCTCAAACTCGTCTACGCAGCCAAGGTCTTGTGTCTCTAGTTTGTTTTCTAGCCAGCGTCGAAATCCTGGTATGGGCGACAAAGTAGCGAAAGTTTTCAAACCAGGCTGCTCTCGGGATAGTTCAGTAACCACTCGCTTGATCAAAAAATCGCCAAGCCGAACACCAGCGAGCCCATCTTGACAGTTGGATATTGAATAGAAAATGGCGGTATCGGCAGTTTCTAAACCGAGGATCGGAGCCTTGGTGTCGAGCAGTTCATCAACGCTGGTGGCAAGACCGGAGACTAAAGCAACTTCAACGAAAATCAGCAAATCGTTGGGAAGACCCGGATGCTGAAAAGCGAAAAGTCTGCGATCTGACCGCAAACGGTTTTTAAGATCCCCCCAGCTCGTCACCGCGTGAACAGCTTCGTATTCAACGAGCTTTTCCAGAAGGGACGCAGGTGAATCCCAGCTGATTTGACTCAGCGTTAATAGCCCTGCATCAAACCAACGATCGAGAAGCCGTCGTAATTCTTCGTCTATCCCAATAAAAGCATCATCGTTTAGGGCCAATAGGTCCGCTCTCAACCCCACAACGAACGCTAAACCGTTCTCTACACTTAAGAAACGCCGAAAAAGTAGTTCTCGTTCTGCCTCAAGAGCAGACCGAAGCTTTCGTTCGACAGCACCTCTGTCATCGCAGGTCTCCAGATCCTTGATCAAATTATCGACCGTTGGCCGGTCCACGCCAAACTCTTCTGCGAGGATAATGAAGAAGCGACGCTGCTGTTGTTGGTCGAGAGTCAGGTAGTGAGCCGCGACGGTGGCAGCACGGTTGCGAGCGGCCACCTCACCGCCACGCGTCGATATCGCCTCCGCAATCGCTACCCGCATCGTTTCTGGATTGGATCCAAAATCTTTTAATGTTTGGTATCTGCGGCGTTTCGGCGCCGAAACGTGTTTCAGAGCCTCTCGAAGACGATTTAGTGCTGGCTTCACGAATGGAGTCTGGCAGCGCAAAGGTAGAGAAGCGAAATTATTTTTGCGAGAACTCGCTTAAAAGTTGACCCATGGCTTTATCGCTCGTTGGTATGTACGGGCGGTCCGCAGCATCCGTATCAACCGGCGAGAATGGACTGACACGCCGAATTATTAATAGGTTGTGGCCATGAACAGACCAATAGTTCTCGTTCACGGTGCCTGGCACGGTTCGTGGTGTTGGGACCGTGTGACACCCTACCTAGACGCAGCAGATATTGAATGGGTGGCCCCGGACCTGCCCAGCGTCACAGATGCGGCTAGCGGAGCAAACCAAAGCGACGACAACGCAATAGTACGAGAAGCACTTGATGGGTTGACGGGAACTGAGAAAGCGATATTACTTGGCCATTCGCGAGGTGGAACAGTGATCACCGAAGCGGGCACCCATGAACGAGTAGGGCATTTGGTGTACCTCGCGGCATTCCTGGGGCTAGAGCACGAAGACACCACGCCCTATAGATCAGATGACCTCAATAAATGTTTGGAATCCCAGCCCGATGGAACGGTCACCGTTAAACCGGAGCTAGGAAAAGCAGTCTTTTACAACGAACACAATGACAGCGATTTCTTGTGGGCACAGGAACGGTTACGTTCGCAGAGCTTTAAACCCTTTGAAGATAGTTCAGAACTAGCGTGGCAAAACAGGCCTTCGACTTATGTGGTCTGTCGACACGACAATGCGTTGCCTTTAGCTGGCCAACGAAAGATGGCTGCTCGCGCAACACAGTCAATCGAATGGAATACAGATCACTCCCCATTTGTGTATCGACCTGAACTAGTTGCGACATTGCTGATCGGCATGAGCGTTATCAGCTAGTTGCCTAGGTATTGGTTGTTAAGTCCAATTTTGAGCTGCGCGGTGCAGCTAGTACAACTCGTTGCCGTCGTTCCATGAGCTGAATCGGGCTTCCATCTCAGGAACGGTTTCATCAGAAGTGGTTTGGTCGCCGAGGCACTCCGCGTAACTAGCCAATCCCTCAATATCTGGCCAAGCCTCCTTAGACCACAACTTGGATCTAATTATCGACTTTCCGCAATGAAACATCACCTCATCGATGTCTACGACAAGAGCTAGCAACGGCAGACGCCCACCAACTTCCATCAAACTCAAAAGATCCGGGTCTGTAACAACCTGAGCGCTACCAGCGACTCTTAAGACTTCGCCCCTCCCGGGAACGACGAACATTAAACCGACTTGAGGTTTCTCCAAAACGTTGTGCAACGTGTCGAGCCGACGATTGCCAGGACGGTCAGGAATAGCCAATGTCTTGTCATCAAGAATTTGAACGAATCCCGGGGGATCGCCTTTTGGCGACAAGTCCATCCTTCCCTCGGAATCGACGCTCGACACTACGACGAACGGACTTCTTTCGATCCAGTTACGACAATGCTTATCAAGTTCCGAGAGCACCTTTGTTTCTTGAGCGGGCCGAGGGGGCGAAACTAACCGGCGAAGATCTTCCGGGGCTGTTAAGACATGGCTTGGATCAAACATAGAACCATTGTTGCTGGCGTTTCTGATATCTCAAAACGCAAGCTCGGCTATCTCCTATTCAGGCAACGAATCGCTAGTCCTGGGTTGAGAGCCACCTATTCCATTTGTGAGTTTCCACCCGACAGTTAAGAGAACAAACATTGTTCCTGAAGCAGCGAGATATGCGGCCGTATGGCCGGCGCCGGTGTACACCGCAGCTAAAGCAAGAGCAGAAATGGCAGCGGTACCAACCTCGATAGCGCTCGCAAGTCCTTGAGCTGCGGCTTGACGGCTTTCAGGCACTGAACTTGACACCAGTATGGTTCCCGAAGGGAACCCGATGCCCTCAGCAAATGCACAGCCAATAGTGAGAAGCACCAGCGATAAAAGGCCGGGTACCAAGCCAAACAAAGCATTAAAAATCGAACACGTAGCGATCATTACCAATGCCCATCTGCGTGACCCGTAGCGCTGAGCGACTCCTCCTCCCCAGGGCGCTAAGACAGCTATTGGCAGCGCAACAAGGGTCACGGTCACACCAATTTGCCATTGAGACGCACCTCTGCGGTCCATATCTAGAATCCATACCGATTCGAAGGTCCCGATAAACACGAAATAAGCGGACACCACTAAACATGCGCCAATTAGTTGAGGATTTTTTATTAACTCGGCAAGGCCTTGTTGCGCGACGTCTTTTTCGGCCGTGTCGCTTTGAGCCTTCCATGCAGTGGGTATCAGTAATGCTAAGAAAAACGCCATCACCCAAAAAGGAGTGCGGAAACCACCAATCGCATTAAGAGCTGCCGCAGCTGCTGGGCCCACAACAAACCCAGCTACATCAAATGCTCCTAAACGGCCCACGTTGCGGCCAAGGTTATGTGGGTCAGCGACAATGACTGTTCGTCGAGTCGCGGGTTGGGCAACCCCGAACGCTAAACCCATCAAAAATCGACCAAGCATAAATTGCCAAAATTCAGTGGCAACCGCCATAACGATGAGAGCCGTAAAACCTAAGAAAAGACCGGACCGCAACATTAATGGTGCCCGACCTCGATCTGCTTGAGGGCCGAGTAGCAAGGCCGCTACAAATCCTGCTCCCAACCCACCTGCCACTGAGGCACCTATCGCAAAATCTGAAAATCCGAGGTTGTTGCGAAATTCGGCCAACAGGGTGACAATGCTCGCGAGTCCAGCTGCCATGCCAAAGACGATCAAATAATAAGGCAGTAAGCCGGGCGCAGCTTTTGAATTTTGTGCTGAAAACATACAGACCTGGAGCTCTTTGCAGTGCGAGAGCGGACGATCCTAATGGCATCCGAGTCACTCTCATTGTTTTCCTGCCTTCGGCAATTTCGGCGATTGGCTTTATTTGGAGTTGGGAAAATCTTTTGGTGAACAAGAAAGCTGCTGGTACAAAATATGTTTGAACAAGAGAAAGTACCAAAATGAAATACCCACACCACGCCAGTGGGCGGGCTCGGTCATATCGAAGTAATTACAGGTGCAGCTCATGTCGCACTTCCATCCATTGGGATGGAACTGTTAAGGCATATGTGTCTGACGAGCAATTGACGGAGACCTGTACCAAGTCCACGCAAGGCCACACCTGTTAGAAACATCCAAGCAACATTGCTTATGAGAGACTTCCATTGAAAAAAATGGGAGTCTCTTTATTTTTTTCAGTCACAATGTTTCCATGGCGTTTGTTTACCTCAAAGTCACCGAAGACTTTGTCATTGAGGGCCATGAACTTGAATGGCAATACTCCACTTCAAGTGGTCCCGGTGGTCAGCACGCCAATCGAGCTCAGACGCGTGCTGAACTACGATGGAACCTAGCCTTTTCGACAGCCGGAACGAGTGAACAGCGACGCATCCTTAGCGAACGTTTCGGGCAACTAATAACGATTCGGGTCGACACTCATCGGTCACAGAAGCGAAACCGAGAAGAAGCCCGAGATCGATTAGCCGCGAAGATACGTCAGGGTTTGCAGGTCCCAACTTCCAGAAAGAACACTCGGCCTAGCCGATCGGCGAAAAGAAAAAGAGTGGACGCCAAAGCCCGACGGGGACAACTCAAAAAGCAACGTCGACGCCCGTCTTTAGATGATTAAAACGTTATGAACTGAGCAAAGACCTCCGGTGACTTAGCTAGAAATTTGGGGTTCGTAATTGTCTATATTCTCGCGTAATTTTGGAACCACTTTGGTGGCAAATCTAGTGAGCGAATCATTCATTATTGAAGGTGGTAGACCCGGTGGGCCTCCCCAAGTCACCAAATCTGTTATTCCATGTTCGGTGATCAACCTCTCAAGCTCCGCTATGCAATGGTCGACGGAACCCACTGTCCAATTAAGAGGATTCAACGGTATCGGTGTGCGCTTACCCCTCGACCCAGACCTTTCTGCTGCTTCAGATTTGTGATCTGCGCTGGCTTTGATCAGTCCGACATAGACATCTCTTCGGTACTTTTCGGCGCGGGCGATGGGTTCCCACTCACGCTCAGGGTCATCGGTAACAAAGACACCCCGTATCAAACCGACTCGTCGGTCGCTGATGTCGCCAACCGCCGCCTTCCAAGGGTCGATAGTCAGATGCTTCGGGCCCTGAGGAAGGAGATGTGTCTCGAATTTGGCTGCTCTTTCTGCACCAGCGGGACTTGTAGCCGCCAACCACAGTGGAGGCCCTCCAGGTTGGACCGGGTCCGGAGTAACGCGAAGATTCGACAATCGATAACGCTTACCATCAAAATTGAAGGCTTCTCCACGCCAAGCGAGTTGCAGAATCTCCAGAGCTTCCTCGGTTAACGACACACGACGGCTTATAGGGATGTTGAACCCTTCGAATTCATGGGTCGCATAGCCCATTCCTGCGCCAAGCTCTATCCGGCCATTGGAAATGTTGTCGAGGATCGCGAGATCCTCGGCTAAGCGAACCGGATGCCTGAAAGGCAACAAACAGATATCGGTAGAGAACCTTATTCTCTTCGTTCTGGCTGCGGCAGCAGCAGCTACGGGCACAAAATTAGGTAGATATCCGTCCTCAATGAAATGGTGTTCGGTAAACCAACAAAGATCCAGGTTGAGGTGTTCAGCCAATTCAATTTGCTCGAAGGTTTCTTCGTATACCTGTGGCATTGTGACATTGCTTCCGAGTGGACAGCGAAAGTCATGGACGATGCCAAAGCGCAGGGGAGGAGTCATTAACTCAAAATAACTGGGTTTTGTCATCCATGGGTAGGGAACAAAGAACGGCGACTGTATTTATGACCGTCTCAAGCGTTCAGTCCGATGTGGCATTAGCCATACCAGCAATCTAACTCCCGAAGGCGTCGTGCAAATTGTCGGAGGGGTCTAGCAAATTTCAAATGGCTCTCCTCAGAGTTCTACGTGACGGAGACGTCTAGTCTGAAGGGCACTATCTAGGAGCGATATGGATCTTTCTCGGCGAATACTATGTACTTCCGTTTCGTTAGCGGCGACCCGCGACACGGTTGGGTGGAGTCAGTAAATCTATGGCAAAGAATGTTTTAGGCACCGACCTCCAAGAGTGCAGCAGAGATCCGCTAACCGGTTACTACAGAGACGGGTGTTGCAATACTGGGCCCGGAGACATGGGAGTCCATACAGTTTGTGCAGTTGTTACCGACGAATTTCTCAAATTTTCCAAGAGCGTTGGTAACGACCTAAGCACCCCGCACCCAGAATTGGGCTTTGCTGGCCTAAAGGATGGGGACTCTTGGTGTCTGTGTGCTCCTCGTTGGCAAGAAGCCCTTGAAGCCGAAGCTGCGCCAAGAGTTCGATTGGAAGCCACCCATATCGCTACCTTGGAGTGGGCAACATTGTCTGACCTTCAGGCCCACGCTGTGGATGGGGACCTAGGTTCTCCATCGTGACCTCTGACGTAGTGAAAATAACTGTTTGGTCGGACTACCTTTGACCCTGGTGTTGGGTCGGGGCGGTTCGCCTTGACGAGTTAACAAAACAAGAAGGTGATTCGATCGCCATCGAATGGAAGTCCTTTCTGTTGCGACCTCAACCTGAAACTCGAACACTTGAGGAGTTCACCGAATACACCAAAAGTTGGGAACGACCCGCAGGGCTCGAACCCAAAGCTACTTTCGTCACGCCATGGTCAGGGCAAAACCCGCCGCCGTCGCACTCACTGCCTGCTGCAATAGCTAGCAAGACAGCTGCGACTTACGGTCTAGAGACATGGCAGCGATATCACAACAAGCTTTTGGAAGCCTATTTCATTGAGAATCGCGACATCTCAAACAGAGCTGAGCTACTTCAAGTTGCTGAGGAATCCGACATCGCCAAAGTCACATTCGAAGAGGTTCGAACAGCCAACGAAGCAAAGTTCACAAAACAAGTTTTCGACGAGTACAACGAAGCCATCTCCAACGGTATTAATGGTGTGCCAGCAGTAGTGATCGACAATAGGTTTTTGATCTCAGGTGCCGTTGAAGTGGAGCAGTATCAAAAAGCTTTGGAGCACTATCGAGAAATTCGTGAGAAGGAAAACAACAACTGAGGGTATAACTCTGCTCAATAAAGGCGAATAGACTAATAGGTGAGCAGAGGATCATATGGACGTAACCCCTGATACCTGGCGTTGGATCTGGCTAGCGATCGCTGCTGTTTTGATTACTGGTGAAATGTTCGTCGCGGGGACGTTCATCTTGATTCCCTTTGGCCTAAGCGCCGCGGTAGCGATGCTCTTGGCGTTTCTTGATGTGCCTCTTTTAATCAACTGGCTTGTCTTCGTTGGCCTCGGAGGCGCTTTGTTCTCGATTTTCTGGCGAAAAAGTAGGGCCTCTATGGCAGCTATGAAGTCGCCGCCCGGTGCAGGCCATGATCGCTTAATCGGAGCTCTAGGTCGAACGATAGAAGCCATCCCAGTCGACGCCGCTTCTTCAGGAATGGTGAAAGTCGGTGGAGAAGAGTGGCGTGCAATTTCCGACGATGGGCCTATAGAAGCAGACCGCACCATTGAGATAATCGAAATACGAGGGACCCGAGCAGTTGTTCGTCAGGCCCCCGAGGAGGGGTCCAAATAATGTTTATGTACGTACTCTTAGCTGTTATTGCACTAGTCGTTGTCTTGTTTCTTGTTGCCGGTGTCAAAATCGTTCGACCATATGAGCGAGGAATTGTCGAACGCCTAGGCAAATACAAGGAAACAAAAGAATCGGGACTACAAATCATTGTCCCGTTCATCGACACTATTCGACGTGTCGATATGCGAGAACAAGTAGTTGATGTCCCTCCTCAAGAAGTCATTACATCAGACAATGTTGTTGTGTCTGTCGATGCGGTCGTGTTTTACGAACCCACCGACCCTCAGCGCCTCGTCTACAACATCGCGAACTTTGTTCTCGCAATTACCAAACTTGCTCAGACCAACTTGCGAAATCTTGTAGGTGACCTGCAGCTCGATGGGGCCTTAACCTCACGAGATCGAATTAACGCTGCTTTGCGAGAAATTCTTGACGAAGCGACCGATAAGTGGGGAGTACGCGTAGTCCGAGTCGAGATTCAACGGATCGACCCACCGCCCGACGTGATGGCGGCCATGCATGAGCAGATGAAAGCAGAACGGACAAGGCGAGCGACGGTAACCGAAGCAGAAGGGTTCCGTGAATCAGAAATCACTCGAGCTGAAGGTGAAAAGCAATCTCGGATCCTAGAAGCGGAAGGTCAAAGGCAAAGCGCAATTCTTGCCGCTGAAGGTGAAGCGCAGGCATTGCGAACCGTCGCTGAAGCCGAGAGCTATCGACTTCAAACTGTTGCTGAAGGAGAAGCGGAAGCTACGCGCCAAGTATTTCGGGCGATCCATGACGGAGACCCGACTAGTGATGTTCTAGCAGTCCGATATTTAGAGGCTTTAAGCCAAATAGCCGATGGTCGAGCCACAAAAATTATTGTCCCGACAGAGTTCAGCGGGGTTCTTGGAGCAGTTACTGGTATTGCAGAAGCCATGCGGCCCATAGACGAAGGCGAATCAGGGCCTGACCGTGTGACAAGTTCAAGTGACCCCGATAGCAAATAGTCACCCGTATTCTGGCTAGGCTCGGCGCCTGTGATTTCCGAGGAAGCGCGCCAAAAACACGACGAGGCAGAGGCTGCCGGCGAAGATAGCTATACAGACCCCGAAACTGGTTTTCAGGTGTTCACAGCGCAATATTTGAAGAGCAGAGCCTGGTGTTGCGGCACAGGGTGTCGCCATTGTCCTTGGTAGCCAACGCGCATTAACTTGCTTTGTATGGGCATGACAGTTCAACGGCGGGAAGAACTTCAGATAGAAATCGAAGCTTTCATGGATCTCTACAACGAGGCCTTTGTTAGCGGTACTCGTGACGATTTGCAGGCGCTCGTTCATCTACCGGTCATTTACGTCTCAGAGACGGAAGCACAAGTACGTGACCGCTATCCGTTTGATCCGGAGCGCATGCGAGAAAGCACCGGATTCCACCACCCAGAGACGGAAACAAAAATCGTTCACCTCGAAGAAGATCGTGCGCATCTGACGATTGAAGGAACACGCCATCGTGAAGATGGTTCACTTATCGAATCAATCGACAGTTTCTACATTCTTCACAAACGTGAAGGTAAATGGGGTGTTTCGGTCTTCTCGGGGATCAGGGGTGCACGCTAGACAGAAACGTTCAACGGGCGCTCTAGGCTGAAGGGGTCATGAGCGATGCGATACCGATTGACCATGTAAAAAGAAATCGAGATATGTGGGACGCTTGGGCCGCTGATTGGTTTGAACGAGGGAAACGTGCATGGGGGATGGACGAACCTTGCTGGGGCATTCACCAGATCCCCGAAGCCGAGGTTGGTTTGTTGCGTGGCTTTTCTCAAGGCCAAGTCATCGAACTGGGATGTGGCACTGGCTACGTGTCGGCTTGGCTCAGTCGCCTAGGGGGAAAGCCAATTGGAGTCGACAGTTCTTCGGCACAGCTTTCCAACGCCAAACAATTACAAAACCACTTTGATCTGCATTTTCCCTTAGTTCATGCAGATGCTGAACATCTGCCTTTTGTTGATGACTCATTCGACTTCGTCATATCAGAATACGGAGCAGCAATTTGGTGTGACCCTTACCGCTGGATACCCGAAGCGGCCAGGATTCTGCGCCCTGGTGGACGACTGGTCTTTCTCGGGAATTCGACGCAATTGATGCTTACGGTGCCTGATGGCGATGGGCCAGCTGCGACTTCACTGCAACGTCCTCAATTCGGTATGCACCGAATGGAGTGGGACGATGACCCTGGTGTGGAATTCCACCTCTCTCATGGAGAACAAATCAGACTGCTCCGCCAGAACGGCTTTGAAGTCGAAGATTTGATTGAGATGTATCCATCTGAGTGCTCTGTGGAAAATCACTACCAGTTCGTGTCTCTGGAGTGGTCCATGCAGTGGCCAGCTGAGGAAGCATGGATAGCGCTCAAAAACTGACAAGTCCTCAAGGTGGTTTCCGAGTGTTCTTGGTCCGGAAAGGACGGTGGGTTATAGGGACGAAATTGGGATCTTCAAATCAGCGAAAAGGCGAAGAGCCGGGGTGGTCCGAAGCGCGCTCAAAAAGGTCCTCACCCTATAAGGAATCAGAAGATGTCGCCCTTGGCGCTACCTCAAGAAGCGTCGAGATAAAAAGGTTAGGTTCTTAGTATGGGACCGCTTGAAGGTATACGAGTACTGGACTTCACACGGGTAGTAGCTGGCCCGCTAGCTACTCGGATTCTGGCTGACCAGGGAGCTGAGGTTATAAAAGTCGAACCACCTGAGGGTGACCTGAGTAGATCCTTTCCCCCTTTCTTGCCGGAACGAGTAACGCCGTACTTCGCTCAGCAAAACGCTGGCAAACACTTCTGTGCGTTTGACCTTTCAAAGGACAAAACTCCAGAACTAATTACCGAACTTGCCTCAGAATGTGATGTGGTTGTCGAAAATTTTCGGCCGGGCGTAATGGCGAAGTACGGATTGGACTACGAACGCCTTAGTCAGGCAAACCCTCGACTTGTCTACTGCAGCATCACAGGTTTTGGGCAAACAGGGCCTTGGGCGAACCGTCGCGCATACGCCCCCGTTGGCCACCTGGAATCAGGCCTTGTTGAGTATGACAAACGAAAAAATAATCGCGAAGCCCGTCAGCCTTCTCTAGTGCTCGGAGATTCGGTGACAGCACTAGCAGCGGCAGCAGCAATTAACGCTCTACTGGTGCAAGCTGAGCGGCGGAATACAGGCGGATACTTAGATGTGTGCATGATCGAGTCGTTGCTCTATGTTCAAGAATGGGTGTCGACCGAACTGGCCGGCGGTTGGGAAACCACGCATGGCGGGTTTTGTCACGAGTCGCCGATATTGGAGATGCCCGATGGCGCCTTCTGGGGAATAGCTGGTAGTCCTGTGGCCTGGTTCGCAGATTTAGCTAAGGCCATGGACCGCCCCGAGCTAATAGAGGATCCCCGATTTGCTGAGATGGAGGAGCGAGAGCTCCACAAAGATGAGATCATCAAGATGTTGACGGACTGGGCTGCAAGTTTCAGCGATTTCGATAAGTTTTTGTTCGCGCTCGAAAGTAAATCACCTTTTACGGCGGCCCAAATGGTGTCTGTCGACGACTTAGCGTCGTCGGACTGGGCTGCGCATAGGCAGCCTCTCATCGAAACAAGTACGAACTTGAAAATTCCAGCGCGTAACGCGTCAGGAGCCAACATTGGAAGCAACGGCCGAGTCGCTGGGATGGGCTCAGATAATGAGACTGTACTGAAATCAGTTTTGGGCTACTCGAGAGAGCAGATCGAAGCGCTAATCGAGGCTGAAGTGCTTGTCTGCGAAGACTAAGATCCGTTACCCCTACCCAGGACTAGTTGCGTGCTGATAGCGGTGGATGAGATAAGTGATCCTCGTATAGATGTGTTTTTGGGGTTGCGAGATAAGTCGCTGCGCCAACGTCGAGAAGCTCCAGGTGGGGATCTTGCAGGAGTTTTTATCGCAGAAGGTGACATAGTCATAGAGCGCGCTATAGCTGCCGGCTACAAACTCAGATCAGTGCTGATCGATGCCAAAAGAACACGAGCCTTGCCGGACCAGTTTGATGATGTCGATGTCTTCGCTGCGGGAGAGCACCTCCTGGAACACATAGCTGGTTACCGCTCATATCGCGGAGCCATGGGGTGTTTCTATCGTAAAGAAGTCAACACCCTTGAGGACCTGTTAAATGACGACTCAATCAAGTCTGTAGTCGTCGTAGAGGGCATTAACAATCCCACGAACCTAGGGACCATTATGCGATGTGCAGCAGGCCTTGGCATCGAAGCGCTGCTACTCAGTCCTGATTCGATAGACCCCTTATCTCGTAGATGCTGTCGGGTCTCGATGGGTGAAGGTTTCGCTATTCCATATGCCTGGCTCAGCGATATGACCACGGGCATCGGAGCGATCAAAAAGGCAGGTATGGAAGTCTTGGGTATGACACCCCGAAACGACGGAATAGATATCAGCACCTTACAATTTGCGAGTGCTGACAGAGTCGCAGTGATGCTTGGCTCTGAAGGTCCAGGGCTTTCCGAAGTTGCATTGTCGATGGCCACACGCCTAGTCAGAATCCCGATGTTTGGTTCGGTTGACTCTCTTAACGTAGGAAATGCTGCAGCAGTTGCCTTCTACGCCCTGAGCCAAGCGCGCAAACGGTAGGGCACTTTACTGACAGGTCGACACCTAGAGCTAACCAACTACTATTGGGCCGTGGACCAAATTTGCACCGACATAGCTGCTGAAACGAAAGCGTTAACTTCCGTTGTCGAAGGTCTGACCGAAGATCAGTGGCGGGCGCCAACAGTCGTAGAAGGATGGGACAGTCATGAGACGATCCTGCACCTAGCCGCTACGGACTGGCTATGTCATCTAACGCTAGTTGATCCCCAGTCGTTCGTTGAGGTCCGTACACAGCTATCCAAAGGAGAAACATCCGTCCACAAGACAGTAGGCCGGGAAGTGAGGGCTTTTCAGGGCCGTGAATTATGGGAGTGGTTCCTGAAAGGCCGTAACGCGATGATGGATGCGTTACGTGCCACTGACCCGAAGGCACGTATTACCTGGCTAGGCCCAGATATCGGTGCTCGCTCTCTAGCTACGAGTCGCTTGCTGGAAACATGGACCCATTCTCACGACTTGGCAGACAGCTTCGAGGTTCAGTATCCCCGGACAGATCGACTTCGTCATATCGCCCATATTGGAGTTGTCACTAGAGAATTCAGCTACATAAATCGGGGCCTGACTCCGCCGGATCAACCGGTCAGAGTTGAACTAATGAGCCCGAACGGCGAGCTATGGACCTGGGGGCCAGAGGATGCGGCAGACAAAGTCATGGCAAGTGCATACGAATTTTGCAAGGTGATAACCCGACGTGTGCCGATCGATGATTCAGCGGTTGAAACTCAAGGTGCTCCAGCAAAGAAATGGATGGAAATCGCTCAGCCATGGATTGAACCACCAGTTATAAGTGATGAAGCTTAAAGAGAGTGGGTCACTTCATGGATAAGGACGATCTGGAAGAACGCCGCCGAATAGCTGCTCTTCTAGCGAATCAGGCGCGTCATTTAGAAATTGACCCTGAAGGTTTATTGGTAGCTGACCAAGAAGACGACGGCAATGATCACTGCGCTGAAAACAGCACGTGACGGTGGGGCGCGGCTAATGAATCGGAAGATCGAAGTGTTCTAGGCGGCGTTTCTGTGATTCACACGTGAAGCGAACTCATAGATGCCGTGTTGTTCTGCAGTCAGGCGTATCGCCTCGCAGAGTTCTCTGTGGCAGCGCAAAGCTTGATTCAACTACTTCGCGAATAAGACTTGTACTTTTTCTGTCGGTCTGATTCTTATCGGAGGTTTCGCTGCGTCAGATCAGCCTGATGCGTCCTTGAATATGTCGTTCGACCATTTCGTTAACGAAACTTAGATCTCGCTTAAAGTCATCGTTAGGGACGTCGACGAATTGGGGGAGTCATGGCAGATTTTGCGGAAAGAGGGTTGCAGCCGACTGCACCAATAGAAGCATCACATCACATCAAGGTCACCACTTCCGACTTATGGGCAATCATCAGCGCGAGCGGAAACTTGATGAATGTTCACCCCTTCTGTTCAAGAAACCCCGTTGAAAGGTGGCCTGGCATAGACGGCTCGGATCACGTTTACTACTACGGCGGCACCCATTACAGGCGCGATGTTTCGGAATGGATTGAGGGTGAAGGTTATGAGTTGCTAGTTGGGCCACCTGCCGGAAAGGTCGCTAAGGCGCGTTGGCGGATTGAACCAACGCCGACAAATGACTGCAAATTCAGTATTGAAGTTATTTCATACGTTCGTTCTGACGTAGATCAAGAAACCCGGGATACCTACGAACAGAAAATGATTCGCGAAGCCATTCCTCCATACCTTGAAGCTGTCGTCAAAGGAGTCGCGTACTATGCGGAAACCGGAGAACCTGTCCGCAGAAACCAGTTTGGCCATCATCACATTTACTCCCCTGAGTAAAACGCCATTTCCAGTTTGGCAACAGCGCAAGTCAGGATCGAAGTAGCCTCGAAGTCTCGGCGCGGCACTTGATCAACCTGCGTGTCGAGGCCTCGTGAACCGCACTGTTCAACTTTCCTTGAGTTAAAGCGCCAAGCTTCGACCTTCGAAAGCCAGTAGGTCGACACAATGTCCCCAAAATTCAAAAGTGTGTTCCATCGAGTTTGTGATGCCCGGCATAAACATACGAAGTAGCTGAGGCTTGATCATCGGCGGTTCGAATAATCCGAGTATTGCTGATGCGGTGGGATATAGCCGAGAAAAATTTTAAAAGCTTAGGTAGGAGCATTTCGATCTGACCTCGACCTTGGACGGCACTTCCTTCATCGAAAGTAGTGCCACTGCACAACAGTTGCGCGCACTTTTCCTTCTCTCTCATCAACTTATTCGACATAGCTCAAGATTGTGTTGGCGATCGCCACATGAGCATGGGCGTTACTTGTGGTGCCTGGGTCAGACATATGAAGAGAATGTTCTTTTAAAAGCAGGTCGTAGTTTGAGATAGCTGCAACTATTTAGGTTTGATCACAGTGTTGGTTTAGTTAGTTGAGATCCGAGGCTAAATTACTGTTCATGAAGCGTAAAAGTTTCAGCGAAATGCAATGCCCAATAGCTCAAAGCCTTGAGGTAGTGGGCGAGTGGTGGACTCCCTTGCTCCTACGAGAAGTTTTGATGAACCGTAAGACCAAGTTCGATGAAATCCAGAAGGCCTTGGGGATAGCTCCAACGGTTCTCGTTAATCGCCTTACAACGTTGGTTTCACATGGTCTGCTGGAGCGACGTCAATACACGAGCAACCCTGAACGTTACGAGTACATTCCGACGGCTTCGGCCCATGATTTTCGCCCCGTCTTGGATGAACTGGCTCGATGGGGAAAGAAATGGGCAGCTCCATCGGAGTAGCGTTCGTCTAGACGATCTTTTGGAGAAACATCAGAAAGTATCTGTGACTTCAGCGAACTGGTGAGCGGTATGTGGAAAACCCGCCACTGCTTTGATTACCCGTCCGGAATGTCCGGAAGTGGCGATTCCCAGATGAGCGGTTGCAATATGGGACGGATCAGCCATACCTGGAGGGACAGTTCCATCAAAGACCCGGGTCATTGGAGTCGCTACCCCCCCGGGACAAACAGCATTAATCAATATGTTTTTTCGACGAAGCGACGTAGCAGATGCACGAACTAGTCCAACAGCGGCCCATTTAGTCATGCTGTAGATCGGGTCGGGGGACCATGGTATGAGTCCGGCGATGCTCGCTGTAACCGTAATCGAACCGCCACCTAAACGCTCGAAGACAGGCACAAGTGCATGGAGCCCAAAAGCCACACCATCGACGTTCACGCCTCTCGCTTTTTCATATAAGTCGAGATTCCAGTCACCAGGGTTATCAGGGGTCCGTTTGAAGTCTGCCGGATCTCTGAATTCAACTCCAGCATTAAGGATCGCAATATCGAGTTGCTCTAAATCTTGAGTCGCTTGAGCCCAGGAAAGTGGTGAAGTGACATCCAACGATACAAAGCGTCCGCCGATCTCATCGGCTATTTCCTGGCCGTTATTTTCATCAACATCGCAGAGGACAACAGTTGCTCCATCAGATGCGGCTAAGCGAGCAGTGGCGGCCCCAATGCCTGAAGCGCCGCCCGTTATAAGTACTACCTTGCCGCCTAGGTCCCAAGTTTGGAGTTCGGGAAGTTCGAGTAAAGGCTTGTTTGAAGAGCTATCCATGGGGAGATCTTAAGCGCGATTTAAATTGAGCGATTCGTGTTATCTAGACAATCGCAGCGAACGAGCCTCTTGGCCGCTAAGGGTGTGCTTTTGACGCAACGAATCTGTTATTCGGTCAAGCCATGTCGCCTCCTCATTTAGAAGTTGTTCAACCTCTGCTTCCCACAACTGCCTAGCTCGGTGAACTACTCGGCTCAGATCCTCTACCTCCAGGCCTAGGTCAACGTCATAAGAGATTTCACTGGTAAGCAGCTCATCAAAGTCCGGACCTGGCTGACCAAAAACGTTCCGGGTCACGACGCTAATCATGTTTAAATCAGTCGTTAGCCAAGGAAGGTTAATGGCACCACTAATTTGGGCTTCAGCTAGCGCGCCACCTAAATAAGCCTTAATTCGGCGGATTACCCAGTCTTTGACCTCTGTAAATTCTGAGTCAGTTGGTCTGTAGCGTTCGAATTGCAACTGTGCGAATACCGGTTCAGGCATGGGAGGCCATCTGCAGACGCCCAATTTCTGGTCGGTCCAGCGGATAGTTAGACCCTGGCACGCAAAGCCCATCACTTCGCCAACAACTGCATGACCTGCGACGCGGGCAGCGGAATTTAAATCGTCGTCCATCCCCGGAGCGTAGATCGCCGGTGGCGTTCTTGGGGAAGGATGGACATTTACCTACTAAACGTTTGCTAAGGTATAATCATGTTGGACTTCTTGGCTTACGGTCTTCCCCGTCGACCACGCCGCACGAAGGGTCTAAGAGACACTAAGCAAACAGGGTGGTTTGCTCGGCTAGCGGAAAGGCTGCTTATTCGGATGGACGTAGGCTCCGATAAGCGACCCGCAAGCTTGTATCTATCTTCGGTCGATCTAATGCCCATGGGAACGTGGGTGGTAGTCGCTGAGGACAAACAAACTGACAGCGGAACCACTTCTGACCGTTGGTGAGGCTAAGGCACGGCGGAATAACCCCAAACCAGCAAATCTCCGAGGATCTGACCGACAAACTCCCGTAGATCAAAGCTGGAGTAAGAAGAACTCAATTACTGCTTCGAGGGCTGTTCTCTGTTTTCGAATTTAGCTTTACGTTCGGCCATCTTGGAGCGAAATTCGTCGGCTTCGGCTTGAGTGATTTCGCCAGACGCAACCTTTGCCGCTAATCGCTCCATCATTTCAGCTCGCCGAGCTTCCATGTCTTGTTTCGAGGGCTGTTCTCTGTTTTCGAATTTAGCTTTACGTTCGGCCATCTTGGAGCGAAATTCGTCGGCTTCGGCTTGAGTGATTTCGCCAGACGCAACCTTTGCCGCTATCGGAGGACCAACTCGCCTTTGTTGGTTCGAGTTGTTCCAAGTATCGGCAGCAATGGCAGCAGAGCCGCCAGCTAGTAGCGATCCGGTGAGAATCATCGGTGCTACCCATTTGACTTTTGGACGTCGGATCATTGTGGAACTCCAAGGTGATGTGTTTGTACAGACACGAAGTTCTCCAATGAACCTGAATAAAAGGTGAGAGCTTTATGAGATTTCGATGAGAAACAACACCTCGAAATTGTAAACCCGAACCACTCCGTTCTGGTACCTAACTAGGACTCCTACCTGAAACAGTGTCAGTTGAACGTAAACCAGGAGTTGTCGTCGAACAGTAGATCAAGGAGCAGATATTTGAGCTCTCACTTGGCCCGCATCTACGAAGGCCTCGTAATCAATAAGCATGCCGCCACTCAACCTGAAAACGCTTAAGACCCGCTGCGGGAACACTGGATTACCGTGTTCTGAATTGCCCATTGACTGGAGTGGTTCTCCCTTCCAACTCCAGATTCCGAAAGCCGCATCATCCGTGGCAAAGATGCTTTCTACCTCAATTTGAACCCCTGGAATGTTCTCGCAAAACCCGGTTGCATGTGCAAGGAGGGCTGAAGGACCACGCATGCCAGTTGCGTGGTCAAGCATCTCGTCGTCGACGAATTCAGGAATTAGCTCGAACCTACGTTTCCCTAGGACTTCGCCCAAATACGTGGCCATTACTTCAGTGGAGCGCTCAACGCTCATGTCTTCCCCCTCAAAAATATTGCTTGCCGTCTCCGGACCTTACTCTGCTCCGAAACCACAAGATTCTTGACTGCCTAATCTGATTAGTCGATCACTTCAGCTATCACAGCGTCAACCATCGATTCTGTATCGAAGTTTGGTTGCCAACCCCACTCTTCGCGAGCCGCACGATCGTTGATACGAACTGACCCAGCCATCGCACCGCTAGGAGGCGAAAAAGTTATGTCTGCGTCGGGAATGCGGCTCCGAACTACATCGGCTAGTTCCCCAGCGGTTGGAGTAGGTTGGATTCCATCGACCAAATAGTTAATCGATTTAATCGATTCTAATGGTGCCGCTGCTAGCTCAATAGCCGCGCGAGCCGCATCTTGGTAGTGCAAGATAGCCACAACTGCCTCCTGCGGTACCCAGACCTCGAATGACTCCCCCAAAGCAGGTTTTTCAATTATCCAGCTTGTGTATTGAGCGAGACTCCATGTAGTTACGCCCGGCCCAACGATTGATGGATAGCGCAAACTCCTAAAGTCCAAATCATATTTTTGCCGGTAGTAAGCGCCAAGGTTTTCTCCTAAAACTTTTGTTACCCCATATACCGAGTTCGGTCGCTGCAGGGTCAGATCGTTGATAACACCACCACCCGTGTCACGGCCGTAAGTGCCGATTGAACTAGCAAAGATCATTTGCTCTGTACCCGCAAGCCTCGCAGCTTCGATGGTTTCTATAAACCCTGTAGCGTTTGCCTGAAGCAACGCCTGTGGGTCTTCTTCACCCGGGCCAGTCAAAATCGCTCCGAAATGAAACAACTTTGTTGGCTTTACCTCAGCAATAAGAGAAGAAGCACTGCCGGAAACGGAAAGGTCGAACTGGTGAAGGTGAACCCGTTCTGCGATACCTTCGAGCCGTCCCAGATTTCCGGACCTATGGCCAATGTGGACTTCCTCGCCGCTGTCTATAAGCATTCGGGCTATCTCGGCTCCAATAAACCCGGTCCCTCCGGTAATCAAAGTACTCATAACAACACAATGACACGATGCGCTAAAGAGTGCCCGCTGAGAGTAGATTTCCTATATGACAAATCGCGGCAGCGAAACTTCTCTTGATCAGCGTCGCAAGCGTGTAGTGAGTCGATGGGGCCTCACCGAAGAAATTGTTTTAGTTCGCTCCGGGCCTGTGGTTCCAAAGGCGGGAAGCGATATGGATCACTCATTTCAACCCCACCCCGACTTCGCGTATTTGTCCGGCCGCGGGATCCCTGATGCAGTGTTGGCGTTCGACGCGCGACAAAGTGAATGGCAAATGTTTGGTCCGCGATCAACGCCAGAAGACCAAGTGTGGCATCAACCCGCTGATCCAGTCGGACGGCCATTAGGAGAACTTGATGGGTGGTTAGCTCGAAGAAGTGACCAGATGGTCATAGAGGCTTGGGATACCCCAAAGATCCAGGGAGGCATTGCTGAAGAGCGAGTTCATAAAGACGACCTTGAGCTCGCTGCTTTGAGAACAGCGGCATTGTCGAGTAAGTCCGGATTCGATTGGGTCTACCAAAATGTTTCTGCTGGAATGACAGAGCGCGAGATCCAAATCGGGATGGAAGCTGAATTTTTTCGCGCAGGAGCGGTGCGCACGGCTTACCCAAGCATCGTTGCAGCCGGTTCCAATGGCGCCTACCTCCACTACTTCTATGGCCAAGATGACAGCCTGAATCCTTCGACCCGCATTCTCCAAGAAGGCGAGCTTCTCCTAATCGACGCCGGTGGTGAATTCGGAGGTTACGCGAGTGACGTCACGAGAACGATGGTGGTAGGTGCTGAGCCAACTGATGTTCAATCTTTCCTTTGGCGCCTAGTGTTGAGTGCACAAGAGCTAGCTATCGATCGGTGCCGACCCGGCCAAGAGTGGCGCGAAGTTCACCTAGATTCGGCTCGAGTCATTGGCTCGGGCTTAGTGGAACTTGGGCTATTACGAGGAGAAGTAGGACAGCTAGTTTCCTCAGGTGCTGTTGCTCTTTTTTATCCACATGGACTTGGGCATCTCATAGGTCTCACTGTGCACGATGCAGGCGGTTATCCAGCGGGACGAGAACCTAGCTCACATCCTCAGTCGCGATATCTACGAACCGATCGACTACTCGAAGCCGGAATGGTTACAAGCGTTGAGCCAGGCATTTATTTCATCGATGCGCTTCTTCAGGACCCTGCAGTTCGAGAAAGATTCGCAGAAGAAGTTGTTTGGGACGATGTCGACCAGCTCAGAGGATTCGGGGGCATCAGAATCGAAGACGATATCCACATCACTGATAATGAACCAGAGGTCCTTAGCGGACATATCGGTAAACCTATTCGAATTGGCTGAAGGGCTTTCGTCTATTAGGCGTCACTGATGGGAGGCCGCACAGATGTCATCCAAAACATTTGACGCAATAGTGATCGGTTCAGGGGTTATTGGTTCCGCGATTACATATGAACTCGGTCGCCGTGGATTACACACTCTTACCGTGGACCGAAATGGAGGAGCTGGCTTAGGTTCAACGAGCTTTTCCTCAGCCATCATTCGGTTTACTTATTCAACATATCCGGGCGTGGCTATGTCCTACGAGGGGTTGCGTTACTGGGAAAACTGGGCTGAACACGTGAAGAGCGATGACATCAGCAACCTCGCGACTTTTAGTCAATGTGGCATGGTGACCCTTAAAACAAGCGGAGGCCATCACCTCAAAGTGCTCCCGCATTTTGATGCCATCGGAATTCCATATGAAGAGTGGGATCAGGAAGAATTCCAGACTCGTCTTCCTGAACTAGATCTTCGTCGGTTCGGGCCTCCGCTACGACCTGACCACGAAGACTTTTGGAAAGAACCGACAGAGTATTTAGACGGGGGTATTTACACGCCAGAAGCTGGATATGTCAGCGATCCTCAGCTTGCAGCACAGAATCTGCATGTAGCTGCGGCATCACTTAATTGTGAATTCCGATTTAAAACAAAGATCACATCTATAACTCAACGAGACGGTCAAATCACCGGAGTGGAAACGAGCAGTGGAGCGTTCATAGAAGCCCCAATAGTCGTAAATGCGGCCGGACCGCATAGTCGGATAATCAACGAGATGGCTGGCGCTACAAGCGATATGTCGATCGGAACAACCCCGCTAAGGCAAGAAGTGCACCATGTGCCGTCGCCCGAAGAGTTAAAGTTTGATCGCCGTGGATTCACCATTGCTGACGATGACAACGGCATATATGCGCGGCCAGACATAGGCAACAACATCCTCGTTGGCAGCACAGAACCAGATTGCGACCCGCTTCATTGGGTGGATGCAGATCACCAAGGCCAGATACAGCCGCAACAGTGGGAGGCGCAGGTACTTAGATTGAACCGACGCCTTCCAACGGTTGGAGTACCGCACCAAAAAAGAGGTGTTGTCGGGGTCTATGACGTAGCGGACGATTGGATACCCATATATGACAGAACTGCTGTTGACGGCTTTTATGTAGCAATTGGCACTAGCGGAAATCAATTCAAAAACGCTGCTATAGCTGGCCATTGCATGGCTGAACTAATAACGGCGGTCGAAAATGGTCACAACCATGACAGCGACCCAGTTCAAGTCATAGGTCCTTATACGGGACTAAACATCGACATGGCTAATTTCCGGCGAACTCGCATAATTAACCCTAACTCTTCAATGTCGGTTCACGGTTAAGCGAGCTGATCGAGTTTTTAACGCCAAGCAAAAACGGGCTGTTCCAGTTCATCAACTCGAACATCATCTCCGTCGTAAGCCACAGCACGAAACTGGTAAATAACAGCACCAGTTGGAGCGTGTATGAGGTCCCCTCCGATCGGTAGTTGAATCACCGGGCGCTCACTTTCAGGAATCTTGATGAAACGAGGCGAATCGGACCTAGTGAGTTCCCGAATAGAGATCCGATGAATTGAGGCTACTTCACTCGGATTAGCAATTGGTTCGAGGCAGCCACCGAGCCAAAATACGAAGGGACTGATCACGTATCCGGAGCGCGTCGGATAATCATCTAGTTGGCCAAGTAAATCATCGGGAGTGAGGCGTAGCCCGACTTCTTCGTGAGCTTCTCGCATCGCCGCCTCTAAAGGAGACTCGCCGGGATCCACCCGACCACCAGGTAAAGCCCATTGGCCGGGGTGATCTTTGAGTTTTGAAGTACGGCGCGTGAGAAGAATAGACGCTCCACCAGCCGTTCCTTCGACAGTCCCGGTTAATTCCTCACTTGCCGACACTCCTGGAATATCCGCGAGCATCTGCTTACGGTCAAAGGCAGTTTCCCCTTCTAGGAGTGGGTCATTTCCGTGAAGTGAAGCATCACTATCCAGAACGATGACACACACCGAAGCTTGAGTTAGGCCCTCCTTTAGATGTTCGCGTCTTCGGTGGTTTTGCAAGTTGCTCACCAAACGCCGCCGTAATAAAGAATCAAACGTAACGTCCATGCTCATATCAGAAGTCTCGCGCGTAAGACTTGCGGCTGTGCGCTGGCTACCATAAGAGGAGCGTTACCGATAAGGATCCGTGAGGATATGAAAGTTCAACATCTTGAAGGAGCCACTTTCGGCGCAGTGGTAACCAACCTTGATCTCGAAACTATAAATGACTCCGAATGGAGCGACCTGTACGAGCTATGGATTGATAGAGCGTTGCTAGTGTTTCCGGGCGCCTTCCTAACAGCTGAAGGTCAAGACCAGTTTGCTCGAAGATTCGGGGACCTGGAATTCCCTCGCGCAGCGATTTCCAATATCGGCAAGGACGGGAAAGTTCACTTCGAAGATGGAGATGAAGTCGTCAAGTCACTCAGGGGTAACGAGGGTTGGCACCACGACAGTACCTATATGCCGGTACAAGCCAAAGGAGCTGTTTTTAGTGCTGAAATTGTTCCTGCATCAGGTGCGGATACCGGATGGGCCGACATGCGCGCAGCCTATGAGGCGCTCGATTCTGAGACGCAGGAGCGAGTCGCAAACCTCAATGCGTACCACTCGCTCTATTACAGCCAAGAGCGGTCTGGTTACCTACCTGACAAACAAAATGAAGATGGCACGTACAATTTGTATGGCTACCACGACATGGAGGTTTCGCTACGTCCACTTGTCAAAGTTCACCCAGTCACCGGTCAACCTAACCTTCTAATCGGACGACATGCACATGACATAGTCGGCCTTGACCGAGAAGAGTCCGTGAAATTCCTCGATGAGTTGAACGATTGGGCTTGCCAACCTCCCCGCACCTATCATCACCAATGGACTGTAGGCGATGCAGTCGTTTGGGATAATCGACGACTACAACACCGAGGTACACCCTTCGACATGAAAGAACCACGACGAATGTGGCACACAAGAATCGCCGGGGACCCTTCCTCCGAACTGGCAATTAACCACCAAACCGACGCCATCCCAACAGACGACGTTGAACGACACCCAACAGGCACATGGGCCTGTTAGACCAAATTCGCGCCGACCTCACGGCGGCCATGAAATCCAAAGACAAACTGACAGTAGCTACTCTGCGCTCCGTAGTGGCGGCGGTCCAAGAAGCCGAAGTGGCTGGCACCGCAGCGACCACCTTGGCTGATGAGCAAGTCGAGAAAGTGATAGCGGCACAAGCGAAACGTCGGGTAGAAGCCGCGGAAGCATTTGAACAGGGCGGAAGAGCAGCAAAAGCCGCTGACGAGCGCGCAGAACTTACGATCCTTGAGCAGTACCTTCCCGAGCAATTGGATGCTGATGCCATAGCCGAGATTGTTGATCGGGTCTTGAAAGATGGTGGTTATTCAACCATGGCAGATATGGGACAAGCTATGAAAGCCGTTAATGCCGAAGTCGCTGGCAAGGCGGAAGGACGGATAGTCGCAGAGCTAGTTAAGTCGCACCTCTCATGAGCGCATCAAAACGTCAAATAGCGTTGGTTGGTTTTCTGCAAGCTCAGAACTGTACGACTATTCCAGCAGCTTGGCGTCACCCTGAAGCCCGTCACGACGTGACCAGCGTTGATTTCTACCAACACATAGCAAAGGTGCTGGAGAGAGGGCTGTTCGATCTAGGATTTTTTGATGACCGCCTTGCCATGCCAGACATGTACGGGGGCGATCATCGACATACTGTCGAGAATGGCATTAGATGCGTAAAGCTGGACGCGGTGACCGTTTTGACGACCATGGGGATGGCGACCAAGAACTTGGGCTTGGGAGCCACTTACTCGACTACCTATTTCCCTCCGTTTCATGTCGCACGACTTTTCGCGACGCTTGACCACATGAGCGGTGGGCGAGCGGCATGGAACGTGGTCACATCGGTGAATGACAACGAGGCAAAAAATATGGGGTTTGATGAGGCCCCCGCCCATGACATCCGTTATGACCAAGCCGATGAGTTCATGGAAATAGTCCACGGGCATTGGGACACGTGGGAAGCGGATGCTGTCGTCGCAGACCGAGCCTCAGGGCTGTATGCGCATGGAAATATGGTTCACCGTCTCGACCATGAAGGTCCCCACTACAGGTCGCGAGGACCGTTCACTGTCCCTCGAACTCCGCAAGGACATCCCGTAGTTATCCAGGCTGGCCAAAGTGGTCGAGGAGTCGAGTTCGCATCCCGGTGGGGAGAACTGCTGTTCATGTCGAATCCCAATCTTTCGCGAGCTAAGGAAAGTTATGCCGCCGTGAAATCGGAAATCGCAGCGCATGGCCGAGACCCTGATCAGGTAAAAATCGCGAATCTAACCTTTCCTGTTGTCGGTCGAACTATGTCCGAAGCCGAAGACCGACGTGCTGCATACGACTTACTTCCAAATCTGATTGACGATCTCTCGTTACTTTCGGAGGGACTCAACTTTGACTTCTCAGAGAAAGAGTTCGAGGACCCACTGTCGGAAGAAGATGTCGCGGCAATGACAGGTATCCAAGGTATCCGCAACCAAGTCATCGAAGTAACAGGAAACCAGACCCCAAGCGTCAAGGACTTTGTCGAAGTCTCTGGGCGAGGCCGATTAGCTCATCCAGTGGTAGGCGGCCCCACCGAACTTGCGGACTACTTTGAGGAGTGGTTCACGTCCCCAGCCTGTGATGGCTTTGTGATAGCGGGAACCCACATGCCCGGGGCGTTCGAAGATTTCGTGGATTTGGTGGTTCCAGAACTCCAAAGAAGAGGATTATTTAGAACTGAATACTCCGGGAGCACTCTGAGAGACAACTTAGGGTTAGCACAACCGGTTCCGGGGGCATGGCGTCGCTAGCTAAGTTTAGATTCTCGAAAAGCGTCCACGATGGCGTTGCCCTGCGCTGCCCAAATTCCCTCAAGTTGCATGATCTGAGTTAGGCAACGATCGAGGGAACGAATTCGGAATGGCTGCCCAGTCAGCCACGGCCGCAAGGTCAACATCATGTGCCGTGCTGAGGTTTTGCCATCGAGATGAAGTCGAGACGCGGCCGCAACGATCATGTTCTCCCAACTAGCAAGACTTGCTCGTCGGTGCCAGAGGGCAAACTCGTCATCGACTTCCAAAAAAAGAGGTAGCGATACGAGATCCCCTTCAGGCGTGGTCATTTGGTAAGGCTGCTCGTCGTTAGGCCAATCACATACATAGTTGACTCCCGCAGAAGCCAAAAGCTCGGGAGTACGCTCTGACTCAACCCCTTCGGGTGAAAACCAACCAGAAGGTCGCGCCCCGGTCAGGTTCTCTAACGTGTCTAAAGAGTCACCAATGATCTCGGCTTCGGCATCCTTGCTCATTTTCGACGTGATAATTTGGCTTGCTGCCACTCCATGGCCGACCAGCTCGCAGTCGCGTTGGATGAGATGTTCGACGAGCCATGGATAGTGAATAGCCGTGAGCTTGTCGACAGCAACTGTCGCAGGAATCCTGTGATGCTCAAGGGTGTCCAACAACCTAAAAACACCAACGCGGTGGCCATATTCTCGATGAGTTAATTGCACGTAGTCCGGAGCAGGCAGCTTGATGAGTCCACCGCTAGCGTTGCGCAAACTGTAAGCGTCTGTAGGTGGATCCCATTCGTAGTGTTCAAGGAGAATTAGGGCCCCGACAGCTAAAGGTTTTTTGTCGGGCCAAGAAAGAGGAGTCCTAGTCGGTAAAGGTGAATAGGGGTAATGAGAATGGTCCATGCCTAAAGAACGATTAGCTGGCATCGCTGACCCCGCTTATGGCTTCAGCATGGTCGATAAATTCTTGATAATGATTATCGATGAAGTGTTCAGCGATCTGAGAAGCCGTGGCTTGCCACACATCGTCACGGCCTAGTAAATACTCGAGGATTTCTTCTAAACCCTCAATCCGATGAGGCATCCCCATCAGGTAGGGATGAAGAGCCAGTGCCATCACACGTCCAGACGTTTCGCCCTCGTCGTAGAGAACGTCGAATTGGGCTTTGACCATTTCAACGAAGTCATTTGTGTCGTGGTGTTGAAGAAAGACAGGAACATCGTTTAGTTCGATGCTGTATGGAACTGAGACCAGAGGTCCATTATCAACTTTGATGGGAATCGGCTGATCATCATGAAGCCAGTCAGCGTGATAAATAAGCCCAGCTTCGGCCATGAGATCAGGCGTACGAATTGTGTTGGAGACAGCAGGTCCAAGCATGCCCTTAAGCTCTTGACCTGTGTGTCGACGCAACGTGTCGACACATTCGACATAGAACTCCCGTTCTTCCTCCTCAGTTAGCGAAGATAGGTAACGGGTGTTGTAGATGCCGTGGCTCATGATCTCCCATCCCCGGTCGGCCATTGCCTTACCCACTTCGGGATAGTGGTCAAATACGGCCAAATTTGTTGAGGCTGTGCACCGCACATCGTGCTCATCTAGCACCTGCAGCATTCGCCAAAAGCCGACCCGATTCCCATAATCGCGATGTGAGTAGCCTTGCACTTCAGGATGAGGTGATCTCGGCCACGGGTTCCGGAGTGCATCTCTTGGCGGGAGGTACTCGTAATGCTCGACGTTTGGAGCGATCCACAGCGCAACTTTTGCATTATTTGGCCATGAAATAGTCGGACGATCCGCCATTGGCAAATAGTCAACCCGATGTGGAGGTAATGGCATACAAGCACCGTAGTCAGAACACAAGGTGGAAGGGGAGTATGGTCGAAAGTGACGAGTCGAAGATATAGAGGGGGATTCGTGCTCAGCGATTACAGAGTGTTAGATCTAACAGACGAACGAGGTCATCTTGCAGCCTTCATTTTGGCTCAAATGGGGGCGGAGGTAATAGCCGTCGAACCCCCTACTGGCTCAAGTGCAAGGAGGCTTGGTCCCTTTGCCGGAAATATTGACGATGGTGACCACTCTCTCCAGCACTGGTCATACAACAGAGGCAAGAAGAGTGTTGTCCTAGACCTAGATACCGAAGAAGGTATTAATCAGCTAAAGACTCTGATTTCCGGAGCAGATATCTTGTTCGAGTCATTCGACCATGGGTTCATGCAATCAATTGGTCTAGGCCCCCAACAAATAGAAGAACTTAACCCCCATTTGATTAACGTCTCGATCACGGCTTTCGGTAGTTCCGGCCCTAAGGCGGGATGGGTATACAGCGATTTAACAATCCAGGCCTCGGCAGGAAACATGGTCTTGACAGGTGACGAAGACCGATCCCCGCTGCGTGCAGGCGGTACGCTGCCGCAAGCTTTCGCCAACGCTGCGTCTGAAGCAGCTGGAGCTGCTCTAATCGCTCTATTCGAGAGACAAAACACTTCAGGACTCGGGCAACACATTGATGTTTCAGCTCAACACTCAATGAATCAATGTACCCAGTCAATGTCACTCGCAACGCCCCTAGGTGGGTCAGTTCCCACCCGCATAGCGGGAGGTGCACTTTTAGAAGGGATTCGGATTCAATTGATGTGGCCCTGCCAAGATGGATACGCATCGGTCTCGTTCCTGTTTGGTAATGCATTCGGACCCTTCACACAGAATTTAATGGACTGGGTTTTTGAAGAAGGCTTCTGCGATGAAGCGACACGCGATAAAGACTGGTTCGAGTATGCGATGATGCTGCTCGATGGTCGCGAAGCGCCTGCCGAATATGAACGGGTCAAAGAGTTACTAGGCCATTTTTTCGCGACAAAGACCAAGGCTGAGTTGCTTGAAGCTGCAATGCAAAGGCGTTTGTTGATCACCCCGATCACAACTACGGAAGAAGTCGTGAATAGTGAGCAACTTGCGTTCCGGCACTACTGGGAAACGGTTGAACACTTCGACGGAACACACGTCAACTACCCTGGTCCCTTTGCGAAATTTGGAGCTACGCCGCTGAAAACACTCGGGGCACCTCCGCGGTTAGGCGAGCACACAAACGAAGTTCTCGGTCAAGGTGCACGAACTCCAGAGGTACCCATAGAAACGGTGAAAGTTTCAAAAGAGTTACCTCTCAAAGGCGTCAAAATTCTTGACTTGATGTGGGCAATGGCAGGACCTGCTGCTTCTCGCGTTTTGGCCGACTACGGCGCCGAAATCATTCGTGTGGAGTCAGGAAACAAAATTGATGCGGTGCGGACCTTGCAGCCGTTTCCCAACGATGAAGCCGACCCCGATAAGTCGGGCATTTTCAATAACATGAACGCAGGTAAACAAGGGCTAAGCCTCGATCTTTCGAAACCTGGAGCCATTGACGTCATCTGGGATTTAATTGACTGGGCTGATGTAGTGCTCGAGTCATTTTCACCGAAGGCAATGTCGGCCTGGGGTATTGGTTACGCCCAGATAGCGGAGAGAAAACCAGAGATAATAATGGCATCGAGTTGTTTGATGGGTCAGACCGGTCCCTTAGCGATGCTCGCAGGATTCGGAACAATGGCAGCGGCCATATCTGGCTTTTTCTACCCCGTTGGATGGCCTGACCGAGCTCCAAGTGGCCCTTTCAGCGCCTACACCGACTACACATCACCCCGGTGGCTGGTTGCGTCAGTAATGGGGGCCCTTGAACACAAAAGAAGAACTGGAGAAGGTCAGTACATTGACTTATCACAGGCTGAGGCAGCTTTGCACTTGATGTCCCCAGCCCTGCTGGAATATTCGATTAATGGCAACGTATGGGAGCGATCGGGTAACCGCGACGACGTATTCGCACCTCAAGGTGGCTATCCCACTTTAGGAGAAGATCGCTGGATAGCGATTTCTTGCGCAGATGACCATCAGTGGACAGCGTTAGTCGAGGCAATGGAACGCGAGGAACTGGCGAGTCTTACCAAGGAAGAACGGCGTCGGCGTCATGACGAACTTGATGCTCTGATTTCGGAATGGACACGGAACTACAACGGAAACGAGCTCATGGAACTTTTGCAGGCAAAGGGAGTAGCTGCGCACACGGTCCAAAACTCGCCTGAACTATTAGCTGACCCGCAAATGGAGCATCGGGGTCTATTCGTTCAAGTAATTCACGCTAGCCATGAACCCTTTTACGTCGATGGCCCACGATTCCAACTTTCAAGAACTCCAGGAGAGGTGACCCACGCAGGGCCAGTTCTGGGAGAGCACACGTTCGAAATTTTGACCGAACACCTTGGCTACGACAGTGACCGAATCGCGGAACTGGCCATAGCTGAATTACTCGAATAATGAATCAAGCAAATCGCAGTAGGTGGACGCTGGCCTCGCCTACCAAGTGTCAACCATCGGACGTTTCTTTCCTTCTCTTGGGGATGGTTTCGGTGCGGCCTTGAGCGCCATTGATACCCAGGTGCGAGTCTCTGCCGGATCGATTACATCGTCCAACTCAAAAAATGTTGCTGTGCTAACAGCCTTGCCATTCTCGTACAGCTTCGCAACCATCTCTTCGTAATAGGCGATTCGCTCTTCTGGGTCTTCGATTGATTCAAGTTCCTTGCGATAACCAAGTTTTACGAACCCTTCAAGCCCCATCCCGCCAAATTCACCTGTGGGCCAGGCCACGCAGAATACTGGTGCCTTGAAGCTGCCTCCAGCCATGGCCTGAGCCCCAAGTCCGTAGCCTTTTCTCAACACGACAGTCATAAACGGAACCGTGACGCTGGCTGAGGTGACAAACATTCTTCCCGCATGTCTAACCGTAGCTTCATACTCGGCTTGAGGTCCCACCATGATCCCCGGTGTGTCACACAAAAAGATCAACGGTATGTCGTGAGCATCGCACAACTGCATGAACCTGCTGCCCTTGTCGCCAACGTCCGCGTCGATGGCACCACCGAGGTGATGGTTATTGTTAGCAATGATCCCAACAGGGCGACCCTCGATTCGAGCCAGAGTCGTTACGCAACCAGGTCCCCATCCCTTGCGGATTTCAAGGGTCGAGTCGACATCACACATGGTCTCAATCACCTCACGCACGTCGTAAGCACGAAGACGATTCTCAGGTACAACATGTCTTAACAATCGTTGATCTGGCGCTTCCCAATCGGCAACTGGTCCTTGGAAATAAGACAGGTATTTCTTCGCAGTATCGATCGCTTCATCTTCATCTTTAACCAGGATGTCAATGACGCCGTTCGGGTATTGAACATCGACAGGGCCGACTTCTTCAGGGCGGAAGACTCCGAGTCCACCACCTTCAATCATCGCCGGACCGCCTATGCCAATATTTGACCCTTCGGTAGCAATGATTACGTCGCAACAACCCAGCAGTACAGCATTCCCTGCGAAGCAGCGGCCATTCGTGACACCGACAAGTGGAACCAAACCGGACAGCTTGGCAAAGAAAGTAAAGGCCCAACAGTCAAGCCCAGCGCCTCCAGCCGAATCAGTGTCACCAGGGCGCCCCCCGCCACCCTCGGCTAACAATACGGTTGGGAGTTTGTTCTGCTCCGCTAATTCGAAGAGTCGATCCTTTTTCCTATGATTTTGTAGTCCCTGCGTCCCGGCTAACACCATGTAGTCATACGACATGACCATCGTCTGAGAGTCACCCTGACCGAATAAGTCACCGTTAACACTCCCAATCCCTGCGACCATGCCATCGCCCTGGGTGTTATCGATTAGATCGTCGAGGCTTCTACGCCTTCGTTGTGCAGCGACCATCAACGGTCCATATTCAACGAAGGTCCCATCATCGACTAAGCGAGACAAGTTCTCGCGAGCTGTACGGTGACCTCTGCCATGCCTCTTTTCCACTGCTGAGGGTTTGGCCTCATCCATTCCTTTGTAGTGGCGATCAAAGACTTCTTGCAGGTCAGGTCTGATGAAGTCCAAGTCGACTTTGGCTTTGGTTTCATCTCTTTCGATATCTAGGTCCGCTTCCTCAATGAACAGAAGCGGATGACCTTCGTAGATGGTGTCACCCTGGTTGACCCCCAAAGACCGCACTATGCCGGTCATAGTGGATGCGATGACATGCTCCATCTTCATTGCTTCCATAACGGCTACCGGCTGACCCAGAGCAACTTCGTCTCCGGGAACCACAGACAAAGAGATGATGGTGCCCTGCAGCGGAGCTTCAACTGCCCGAGTGCCATCAGGCCCTGCCGATGAGGAATTCTCAGACTTAGCTGAAGGGCTGTCAGCCTGTCTTTGGTCGATATCACCATGCTGAAGAACAGCTAGGGGGTCGTTACTCACCTGCGCCCCGGCAAACGAAGCTTTTGGTCCTTCATCTGGAGAGAGAGACGACCAATGGTTGGGTGAGATTTGCTGGGCCGCTGCGACGAGTTCGGAAGCAAATGTGTTTATGAAACTTGTAGTAACCGCGTTCTCGCGTACCTCTTGCCTATCTAGTAAAGCAAGTAGATAAGTGATGTTGGTGGACACTCCTTCTATCCGAAATTCGCCAAGAGCGCGTCTAACTCGTCGAACCGCATCCTCGTAGTTACTGGTTGGGGAGTACCCAATTACTTTTGCAATTAAGGAATCGAAATTCGGATTTGTCGCGTACCCCTGATACCCATAGGAATCTGTTCTTACCCCTGGTCCACTTGGAGTCTCGAATGCTGAGATAGTTCCACCCGTTGGTCGAGCTAACCCTTCTTCAGTCATCGTTTCAGTGTTAACGCGACATTGAATGGCGAACCCTTTCGCCTCCGGTGCTTGACTCTGCTGCAAGCGCAAATCAGATAGTGACGCGCCTCCCGCTATGAGGATTTGACTACGAACTAAGTCAACTCCAGTTACTTCCTCGGTAACGGTGTGCTCAACCTGGAGTCGTGCATTGGTTTCTATAAATGCCACGTTTGCAGGGTTGTTTGCATCGACTAAAAATTCCCAGGTACCCAAACCTAGATAGCTGACCTCGTCAGCCATTTTGATAGCAGCGTCAGTTAACACGGCACGCGTCTCTGCGCTAATTGATGGCGATGGAGCAACCTCAATAATCTTCTGGTTCTGTCTTTGCAGGGTGCATTCTCGTTCGCCTAGGTGAGTAACAGAGGAACCATCTCCGATTACCTGGATTTCTATATGCCTCGCTGCCTCAATAAGTTTTTCTGCGTACAGGTCGCCAACCCCGAAGGAAGATTGGGCCTCGCTTTGGCAGCGCTCAAAAATTGATGCGACATCTTGATTTCGGCGGACCTCGCGCATTCCTCTACCGCCGCCTCCTGCCACGGCTTTAATCATGATGGCTCCGTGTTCGGCGAGGAATTCCTCGACATCTTTTAGAGTGGCCGCTCCAGGAGTTGCAGCGACTACTGGAACTTCCAGGCGCGTAGCTAAATCTCTAGCTGACAATTTGTCCCCGAATAAGGCCAATTGGCCAGACAGAGGCCCCACAAAAGTGACACCTCGACTCTCTAAGGCCCTAGCGAAATCGGCGTTTTCAGCTAGAAATCCGTACCCGGGGTGAACGGCATCACAGCCAGAAGCAACAGCAGCTTCGACGATTTGCTCTATATCCAGGTACGGAGCAACTCCGGAGCCTTGGAGGCCTACTGACTCATCGGAAACCTGTCTATGCAGAGACAAGTGATCATCAGAACTGAAAATGGACACGCTCGCAATTCCCAGATCCCCGGCAGCGCGCGCTATGCGTACAGCGATTTCGCCACGGTTCGCTATTAGGAGCTTTTCTATAGGCATAAGTACCTCTTCACGGATGCTTTTCTATGCCCGTTCTACATCATGTAGGCCCTATCGTTCTCGCTCAATCCTTGGTAAGCGGTGGAAGAATTACAGCAACTTGCCGAACAAGCGCAACTTCTAAGCCATGAGCATCAAGGAACACGGCATCGGTGGTAGACCACGGCTTGCCTTTTCTCACCTCAAGTTCACCCCATCTCCCAGCTACGACCACATCGCCATCGGCATGAAAAGGTTTGAGATGCTGCACGCGGCCCGAGGCATGTACTCCAGCCGGCATGCGATAGGAATGTCTAATTAGCGGCGTCATTTGTCCCAAAAGCCACGATGGATGAGCAACTGGTGATTCACCTGAACTCCAGACAGGATCGTCGTCATGGATACGTTCAGACATCCAAACCCTGGCGTCGTCAGCTGTGAAAGGAACCGACATTGGTGGGTAATCGGCGTCAGTCGGAATCTCATTCAACCCTAGAAACGGTCTATCTTCTGGCTGGGGGACCGGTGACCGTTCACTAGGAAGTTTGAATTCATCTATCCAAGGTGCATCACCCAAACCGACCGTTCCTTCGATAGTGATCCGTCCGTCGGAGACAACTTTTTGAGTTATCAACCCGACATCTGGATTCTCGGTAGATGGCTTTACCTCGGTAAGAAGCTCGTCGCCTGCATACACGGGTCTCGGAAGACCGAACTCGCACCACCCATGGGAAAGCCAACCACTACCCAGAGATTCGAGAATCGCAGGAACCATCCAACCATAAGTGTGTATCCCGGCCACAATCCCGCCTGCATAACCATAACCAGTGGCACTTTCGTCGTGGATCGGGTTAGCTGCTGAAACTTCGGCGGGGTCAGGAACTGCGATTTGGCTGCATGAGGCAGCTGAAATTGTCATGCCAATGACTTTAGGTTGCGGTCAAACAAAGAATGAAGGAGTTCCCAGTGACGTTCGGAAGCCGCTTTGTCATATTTGGGGCGTTGCGAAAAAACGAAACCGTGGTGCACCCCCTCGATCCACTCTGCGCTGTGCGACACATCAGCGTTTACCAGGGCTTGTGTCAGTCGGTCGAAATGCGGTCTATCGACCCAGTCATCGAATTCCGCTGCAAGAACCAGAATTTCTCCCTCGATCTCGTCTGCCCGTGTGTGGGGTGAATCGTCGGCGTCAGTCGCTAACAGCACGCCATGTATAGATGCAGCAGCCTTTATTTTCTCAGGATAATCGGCTGCTAGCCACAACGCGAAGGGTCCGCTCATGCAATACCCGGTTACTCCGACAACATCTGTGTTCGCTGAGTTATCTAACTCGGCGTACTCCAAGAGCTTTGAAGCATCCCGCGAGACCATAGCGTTGCTGAGATTATCCATTAGTCGCGCCATATACCTAGCGCTGACAGGATCTTCGCGGTGAATCGTAAAGGACGGCACGTCTCGGTAATAAAGATTTGGCAACATGACGTAATAACCAGTCGCTGCGACTCGTCTTGCCATGTCGTGAAGTTCCTCTCGTTTCCCTGGAGCGTCCATAAGAAATAGAATCACCGGAAACGGTCCATCGGATTCAGGGCGAACAACAAACGTCGACATCTCACCTTCGTTTGTTTCGATGGTTAGGTGCGCTTCGCGCATTAGTTAGCGCTCCCCAGATTCCAGCCCATTGTTTGAGCAGCGTAAAGAGTGTCGGTGTACTCCTCCATTCGAGTTATCTGGTTGTCTTCGCACGAATAGATCCAGCAGTATTGGTTGTCATATGGAAGACCTTTGGCTCTAGTAGTGGCCGTCAGCCTTTGTTGAACGGCCGCATATCCGCCATCCACGATCATGTTCCGAATTTCTAAACCGAACGGTTGAGAAATATCGAAAGTGTCTTTTATGGTTCTTCCACCTAGTTCTGCAGCGACAGATTCTCGCCCTCTCACTATTCCATCTGCATCTGAACCGCCCGTGCCGTTAGCCCCTGCCGTAGCTGGAAGTTGCCAAACAACGTCAACGCTAAGACAGTCACGGAGGCCTTCTCGATCCCCATTAGACAACGCGCTGTAGTACCGCTCTATGAGTGTTCGTGTTTCTTCAGTCTTCATTCCCGTAGTCCAGCATGTCTGACGGATTAATGCTGCCCTGCCTACCATCAAGTCATGCAACCACTTCATTTCACGCCAAAATATTTTCTTTACGAGACAACCCGCCCCCATGTTGTTCGAATAACTATTAATCGGCCTGAGGTCAGAAACGCGATTAATACTCCTGCGCATAAAGAATGGAGCGATCTTCTCGACCATGCCGCGAATGATGACGAAGTGTGGATTGTGGTTGTCACGGGAATAGGAGATAAGGCCTTTTGTGCAGGCCGTGATCTGAAGTACTTGAGTCAGATTCAACACTCCTCAGAAGACGACCAGCGAGCTGACGCTGAACTGATGAAGACGGTGACAAAACTTATTGAGCGATTCGACTATCCGAAACCACTCATCGCCCGAGTAAATGGAGTAGCGCTGGGCGGAGGTTTCGAAGTGGCAATGGCATGCGATCTAGTTGTTGCAGCTGAACATGTTGAATTTGGCCTGCCCGAACCTCGAAGGGGTATTTATGCCGGCGGAGGAGGGGTACATCGATTGCCACGCCAAGTGCCATTGAAATTAGCAATGGAGTACTTGTTGACGGGTAAATCGATGACGGCGAAACGAGCCCTAGAAATAGGGATCATTAATAAAGTGGTTAGTTACTCTGAACTGGACAAAGCAGTTGATGATTTGATCGACGAGATCTTGCTTGGCGCTCCGCTATCTATCCGTGCTACCAAACAATCTGCGACCCGTGGACTAAACCACCCACTAGAAGACGCCTTTTATGGTGAATACCCGGCCGTCAGGTCAATGATGGAAAGTGAAGACGCTAGAGAAGGACCGAGAGCTTTCTCAGAAAAACGTTTACCTATCTGGAAGGGTCGATAAAACCAAGTTCATACCCGTCGTGCGGCGTTGGATTGTCCGACCACTATGACAGCCAACGCGAATAGAACTATTCCCATCCCTAGAAACTGAAGTGCGACGACATCTTCGCCAAGAAAGACCCAAGCCAAGACAGTTGCTGTTACCGGAATAGCAAGGGTCAAAGTGGATCCAAACCAGACTGGTATGCGAACTAACGCCCAATTCATCAACATATGTGAAGTGAACCCAGGCCCTATGGATAGAACAAATAACCAAATCCAGGCATTGGCGGAGGGCATGTCGAATAGCTGCCCTGAAGCGAGAGCGAAAGGGGTAGCAAACAAAGCACATATCAGTGCTGTCGCGCCTGTGTACTGCGACGATTCTATCTTTCGACTGCTTAATTTTGAGAAGACGAAGTACAAGGTCCAGGCGACCACTGTTGCTACGGATAGGAGGTCCCCGCTGAGACTCCAGCCTTGAACACCAGTCGACCCAAACATCACGGTTGCCACACCACCAATAGCGACTATGGCCAAGATCCAGTCATAACGCCTAGGTCTCTCTCCAAAGATTCGACCGGCAATCAATAACATGATCAACGGCTGACATGACCCGATGACTGTGGCGTTCGCGACAGTGGTTAGGCGTAGCGCAGAGAAGAAAAGCATTATGTCCGCACCCAGGGAGACCCCACCTTTCCAGGAAATTCGCAGAGATTCCTTCCTGAGAGGTGTCCCGCGAATCTTTAGAAACAGGATCACTATTACCGCGTAAATCCACATTCTCCAGAAAACAACTGCGAATGTGCCTAACTCTGTGATCCCTTTGGCAATAACCCCTGAAGCAGCCCAACCGACCATCGCAACTGCTGCAGCTGGGATACCTCTTTTTTGGGCATCTCGTTCGCTAGTCACTCAACGACTGATTTCCAACGACAGCAGTGTTCACTTCATTAGGATGCCACCCAACGGCACCGCTTGGGGCCATCAAAGATTGAAGTCTGTAAACAACTAATTCTGGAGCAGGTTCGGGTGGTTGCGGAAATGATCCAATGCATCGGGCTCATCTATCGCTTCTAGATTCTTCACTTCCCGTCCGTGAATAGCGTCTCTCACCGCTAACTCAACCAGTTTTCCGCTTCGAGTCCTTGGAATTATAGGTACCTGAGCTACCACCGCGGGCATATGCCGAGGGGAGGCACCGACCCGTACCTGATCTCTAATTCTCTGAGTGAGTTCCTCGTCAAGGGTTAGACCTTCGCGAAGACGAACGAACAAAATAACTCTCGTATCGGACTCGAACTGTTGACCAACAACGATGCTTTCAAGCACCTCGTCGATTAGATCAACCTGACGATAAATCTCTGCAGTTCCGATTCTGACACCTCCAGGGTTAAGGGTCGCATCGGACCGACCTGTAATAACCATTCCTTTTTGCGGGGTCCATTCTGCGAAATCGCCGTGATGCCAGACATCATTGAAACGTTCGAAATAAGCCTCATGGTATTTGGCTCTGGATGGATCATTCCAGAATTCAAGGGGCATTGAAGGAAAAGGGTTGCAACACACGAGTTCGCCCTGGGAACTCGCAGTAAGTCGATTTCCGCTGTCATCGAAAACAGCCACATCCATACCCAGGGCAGGTGCCTGAATTTCGCCTCGGTAGACGGGGCTGCTCGGGTCTCCGATCACGAAACATCCACAAATATCGGTACCACCGGAGAAGGAAGCGAGGTGGATGTCGGTCTTGACCGCTTCGTACACCCAGTCGAAACCTTCTGGGGCTAAAGGTGACCCAGTAGAAGTGATTGTCTCCACACTTGCTAGCTCGTGGGTGTCACGAGGCCGCAGCCCCTCTTTCATCGCTGCTTCAATGAACTTAGCGCTCACACCGAAGAGTTGCGGTTCTAGCTCATCAGCAAGGTCGAACAAACGCGATGAGTTGGGAAAGAATGGAGACCCGTCATACAAAATTAAAGACACGCCACTTGCTAGTCCGCCTACCAGCCAGTTCCACATCATCCAGCCGGTGGTTGTGAAATACATCAAACGGTTCCCGGGTTTCAGGTCGCAGTGAAGCAAATGCTCAGACCAATGTTTGAGTAACACCCCGCCGGCGCGATGAACAATGCATTTCGGTTTCCCGGTAGTTCCAGAGGAGTAGAGGACATAAATCGGTTGGTCGAAACCTAGACGAATGAAGTCCGGTTGACGCTCCTCTATGTCTGCTATCCAGTCATCGTAACTTACTGCCAAAGGGATAGAAGTTTCGATAGGGGTTTTGTCGTAGCTCACAACCACGACTCGCCGAAGCGAAGGTAATTGGCTGGCTACCTGAGCGACTTTTTCGATCACGTCATGTCGAACGCCCGAATAAGAATAGCTATCAGTTGCGATGAGAACTTTGGGTTCGATTTGGCCGAAACGATCGAGCACCCCACTAGTCCCAAAATCGGGACTAGTCGACGAATAAATTGCCCCGATGCTTGCTGCAGCCAGGAACACGATCACTGCCTCGGGGCTATTCGGCAGGAGTGTTGCCACCCGGTCACCAGGCCCGACACCTTCTGATTTAAGAGCTTGTTGCACGCGCCCGACAGCGAACCTCAGTTCGGAGAAGGTTAAAGATTCCTCCACAACATTTTCACCCCTATAGATAAGGGCAAGCTCGTCTCCGGAACGACGTAAATAGTTTTCTGCCAAGTTGAGCTTGGCCTCCGGAAAAAATCTTGAATCCGCTATCCCTTTTTTAGTGATATCGATGTCGCCTAAATCTCCGACACCGGAGGCAAAGTTCCATACTGCTCGCCAGAAAGACGCATTTTCGCGTAGCGACCAATTGTGCAGATCGCTATAAGAGTTCGCGTCCAGTGGAACGCCGACTGACTCGGCAAAAGCCCATAGATTGGAAGCCTCGCGTCGAAATGAACTTGGAGTCCAAAGAGGATCGGTCACTGTCCCTCCGAAGGGTGTCGCTCATGTTTACGGTAGCCGCGAAATTGATTCAATCAGGAGCGGAGCGTCACAGCAGTGTAGGGTCAGCTTCATGAGGGGAATTTGTGACGATCTTGATGCAGAGACAGAAGCGCTACGAGCAGTAGTTTCGGGGCTTACTGAAGACGAGTGGAGGCTGCCGACGCCGGCGGAGGGGTGGGACACCCATGAGACCATTATCCATTTAGGCATGGCAGACGTAGCAGCCAGCCTCGCTGTTTTGGACCCAGAGGGATTCGAAGAAACTAAACAGCAGATGCTCCAAGGAGAGGGAGATCTGCACACCTTTGGTGGGCTCGATGTTCGAGAAATGAGCGGAACTGATTTGTGGAATTGGTTTGCGGATGAACGTCTTCGAATGACTGAAGCATTTCGAGCAATAGAACCGAAAGATCGTATTCCATGGTTCGGTCCAGATATGAGTGCCCTGTCTTTCGCTACGGCACGTCTCATGGAAACGTGGTCTCACAGCCATGACATAGCTGACACCTTCGGCGCTGAATACCCCAGAACGGAAAGACTTCGACATGTTGCTCATATCGGAGTGACTACTCGTGGCTGGAGCTACGTAAACAGAGGCCTTCAACCTCCTGAGACCCCGATACGTGTTGAATTGACATCACCAGATGGAGTCATATGGGAATGGGGGCCTGAACACTCAGACGAAGTGGTGATCGCCGACGCCTATGAGTTTTGTCTCGTGGTCACACAACGACGCCGAGCGCGAGAAGCAGAGCTAGAAATTCGAGGCGACTTAGCAGCGGAGTGGATGGAAATAGCACAGGCTTTTGCGGGTCCAGCTACCGATGCGCCCGAAGGGCGCGTCGGCGGATAGGCGTTGTTGACCGGATGCTAGTCGTTGGCCTCACAGGCGGTATGGGAGTAGGCAAGTCCACTGTAGGCGGCTTGTTGAAACAACTCGGCGCCGAAGTTATTGACGTTGATGCGCTGGGCCGGAAGATCCTTGAATCAGGAGGCCTCGCCGTGTCAGCCGTTATAGAGCGTTTCGGTCCGACTGTCTCGGCAACCGATGGAAGTATAAATCGGGCGGCTTTAGCGGAGATCGTATTTGGAGATGCAGAGCAACTGGCAGCGCTTGAAGCGATCTCCCATCCAGCAATCAATGAGATGCTGGATCAGACCGTAGATTCGTTGGAAAGATCCGACGCGATAGTCGTATATGACATGGCTGTTCTGGTCGAAAGTCGACTCGGTTATGACACGAAACATCCTTATGAAGTAGTGGTTGTTGTTGAGGCGCCGATGGCAGACCGGCTTGAACGTCTTCAACAGCAACGAGGTATAGAACCTGAGGACGCTATTGCCCGTATCGAGTCCCAGGCATCGGATGAAGACCGAAGAGCAGTGGCTCAATTTCTGATCGCCAACGGAGGAGACCTTGACGCCCTGTCTGAAGCGACCGCAGAGCTATGGGCTCAGCTGAGTCAGTTACTGGCGTCTAAGAATTCATAGCATGGCCCGGTCCTATCCCCCGAAGAACCACATTCTCAGACATTTGCGGCTACGTCATCTTGTCGATGAAGAGGGCAATGTGAGCGCGACTATGCCAATTTTGCCTGACTTGCTAGACGCGGGCGGCTGGCTGCGTCTTGGCGCGATAGCCACCCTCGTTGACTCTGTAGCTGGTCACCATGGGGTAATGCAGGTTGAACCTGATTGGGTAGCCACCTTGGAGTTGGGAACTGTGCTTCGTCGACGCGCCGAAGGCGATGAAGTAGTAGCGAAGTGCCAGCCGCTACGAATCGGAAAAAACAATGTGGTAACAGAAACCCACATCAGCGACAAAACGGGTGAAATAGCACGTTCAACCTGCACTTACGCTCGTTTGCCTGGACGCAGCGATAATCCCACCGTAGGAACCGCTAGAGGTCGAACTGTTGATTACGCAATTGAAGAAGAGACAACCATTCGACCGATGCTTAACGATTATCTGCGAATCGAGACAGACCCTGATCACGCCTTAATTGAATTGCCTCACCATCCGCGTATCCATAACTCCTTCGGTTCCATTCAAGGTGGTGCTGTCGCGATCTTGGTAGACGCAATGGCAACCCACCTTGGTTCCATCACGACAGGCCTGCCAATGCGATGCCTCACTGCAGAGGTCCATTACCTATCTCAAGCCAAAGCAGGGCCGTTTAGAGTTGAAGGGGAGCTGCTCAGAGCAGACAGAGATGCAGTTACGAGCAGAGTCAGAATCATTGACGCTGGCAATAATGATCGCCTTCTAGATATTGCGACAGCTACAGCGAAAGCGATCGACTGAATGAGAAAGAACATCTGATGGATCTCGGTTTAAATGACAAAGTGGTCCTGATTTCAGGTTCATATCGCGGAACAGGAGCGGGAACAGCGAAAGTTATGGCTCGGGAAGGAGCCATCGTCGCAGTTCACGGACACCAAGATGGCCAAGCAACCGCCACAGCGGAAGAGATTCGTGCCGCTGGGGGACAGGCGATAGATGTTCATGGAGATCTCTTAACAGCCAAAGGCGTGGAGTCCATAGTTTGCGAAGTCGAACAGAGGTGCGGAACTATCGACGTACTTGTCAACAACTATGGAGCTCCGACAAAAACTAACTGGAGTGATCCGGCAGAAATATGGCATGAAGCCTGGGAAACCAATGTTGTTTCGGGCGTTCGCCTTACTCAAAGGGTCTTGCCGGCTATGAAGACACAAGGCTGGGGAAGAGTCATATTTCTTGGAACTGTGGGCACAGAAAAACCCGGCAAAGAAAACCCTGACTACTACTCTTCGAAGGCTGCCCTGCCAGTGCTAGTGAGAACCCTGGCGAAGGAGCTTCGCGGAACAGGCGTTACAGCAAACCTAGTGAGCCCCGGCATAATCGCTACTGACGAAGTTAGAGCGATGTTGGAGAGACGGGCTAGTCGTCAAAATATTGAAGGATGGGATGAGGTCCAGCGTTGGGCGATAGAAAATGTTACCCCCAACCTGACTGGGCGTATACCGGAGCCTCAAGACATAGGGCGATATGTGGCCTTTCTGGCTAGCGAAGCTGCTTGGCATATAACGGGTGCGGACTTCAAGGCAGATGGTGGGACCATAGACACATAATCGTCGCTGCCGTATATCCGATGTACGGTTCAGATTCGTGAGTGCTTTGCCTGAACTAATTGCCTTTGATATGGATGGAACCCTCCTGCGGTCAGATGGGTCCCTATCGCCGAGAGTTCGACAAGCAGTGAGAGAAATGAAGAATCGGGGCTGCGTCATCGTGTTGGCTACGGGTCGCCCGTGGAAGGCCGTAACCGAGACGGTCACTGGTTTAGGGGTAGTCGATTATTGCGTCTGTTTGAACGGAGCGACTGTCCATCAGGCCGACGGCAAGGTCCTCAAGCTCAACGTTATGACCGAAACACAGACCCGATTGAGCGCTCAGATAGCGCGTCGGTTGATCCCTAACGTTGGATTAGCAGCGGACATGGCCGACGGCCGACATATTTGGGATGAACACTTTGCCCATGATTTTCCCGCTGACTTTTCGATAACCCCGGTTGTGGTACCAGATGCTTTGGTAGCGGTTGATGGTCCAGTTCTCACATGGCTTTTGGATTGCAAAGAGGTACCCCCGGCTGCAGCAATTGAAGTAATGAGATCCCAAATGCCTGAGGGCACTGAAGTGAGACCTTCTGGCCTTGAAACTCCTGAGATCGTGGCTTCCGGTGTCAGTAAAGGATCGGGGCTGGACGTAGTTGCATCGACCAGCGCGATCGACGCTGCGAAAGCGTGGGTATTTGGTGACGGTCTTAACGACATAGAGATGTTCTTGTGGGCTGGGCATTCGGTGGCGATGAAGAACGGAAACCCTAAAGCAGTTTCAGTAGCTAGCGATATCGCTCTTAGCTCCGACCAAGACGGAGTAGCCGTTGCTCTAGAGCAATTGATGTCTGATTAAGAGTCCGCTTCCAGAAACATAGCGGTGTGCGGTGCGAAATAAATTCTCCAAGCCTGCAGTAGTCCGCCATTGGGGCCTGTCCGTAACGTAATTTCCTTTCCTTCCTCTAAATGGACTTCAACTGAGGGACTCTGCAACCACATGAGCCGAACCCGGACTTGATGAATTCCAGGCGAGACTTCAAAGGTCGCCTGCTTCCCATCTTTGATTCGCCCAGCGACCTGGCCATCGATTTTCACTTGATAGGCCCGGACAGTATCTCGATAGTGGGTAATTCGATCGATAGTTATTCGAGCCTGGTTGGTCAACTTTGCCCCCGTTAAATCAGATGGTAGATCTGAAGTTACCGCGGACGCGCGCTGTTCTCTAACCCCGGCCGCCGGTAGCGTGATGAGGAGAAGAAGACCCTCAGTTGTCAATCCCCTTGGGAGCTTTCATATGAGTAACGAGTTGCGCACCGAAATCGATGCATGGATAGACGCTAACTGGGATCCTGACGTGCCAGTTCGCGAGTGGTGGCAACGGCTATCCGCAGCCGGATTCAGCAATCCTGGACTCGCAGAACCATTTGGTAAAGGGTGGAGTAGAGCTGAGACCCGTATTCTAGCTGCAGCTATCAGAGAGAACGGTTCCATAGGCTCGCCGGCAGGTTTAGGGATGATGCTGGCTGCCCCAACGATTCTGGCTCACGGAAACGAGTCACAGATACAAAAATACGTGCCCAAAATTCTTGATGGAACGGATTCGTGGTGTCAGCTGTTTTCGGAACCGGGAGCCGGTAGTGACCTCGCAGGGCTGCAAACTAAAGCGGTCCGTGATGGAGACGAATGGGTGATCACCGGTCAAAAGGTGTGGACTTCCGAAGGTCAGCACGCCGACTATGGGATGCTGATAGCGAGAACCGACCCTGATGCTTCAAAACACAGAGGAATCAGCTGGTTCGCATTCCCTATGAACCAAGAAGGTGTCGATATTCGACCTCTCCGAGAGATGACAGGTCGATCTTTGTTCAATGAGGTTTTTATAGATGAGGCTAGAGTCCCTCACTCTGACTTAATTGGTGACCTCAACGAAGGGTGGCGCGTTGCTAACACGACACTTATGGTTGAACGTGCCGGAATCGGCGGCGGTCACGGAATGGCTTATGCGGCGGCCCACCCTGGAAGCATTGCCGGCCACCTTGAGAAACCAGCAGGTTCATTTGTAGGTAAAAGGCTGGCGTTAGCGGCGGGAGGCGTCGGGCCTGGAACTCTTCAGCTTCTCCGCGATTTGGCCGAGGAGCGCCAGAAACTTGATGACACTCGTATCCGTCAAGAACTTGCTCAGCTCCACACTGAACTTGAGCTAATGAGAATGAATTCGCAACGGACGCGTAACAAAAACCAGCAAACCGGAGGCGAAGGAAACCTAGCCAAAATTCTTATGACCTCAGCGCTTCATAGAACTCGCGAACTCGCCGGAGCGATACTAGGCCCCGATATGGCTCTTTGGGGTGAGCAAGCTGCGACCGGTGGGGTCATTCAAGAGATGGCGGTCTTTTCTCCCGCCCCCTCCATTTACGGAGGAACCGATGAAGTCCAACGCAATATCATCGGAGAACGAGTTCTAGGCCTTCCTAAAGAACCCGGACCAGACCGAGACACTCCCTTCTCTGAGCTTTTACAGAACAAGACCGATTGGTAGATGTCAGAATCTTGCTGTGACGGACCAATTCTCAGTCAGCCTTACTTTCGATGTCGACACCGTGTCGTTGTGGATGGGAGGCAAAGACAGGACTGCGTTTAGCAGAGGCGAGTTCGGAGTCATAGGAACTCGTCGGATTTTAGAACTGCTAGAAAGAAGCGCAATTAAGGCCACGTTTTTTGTTCCCGGCTTGACAGCGTCGACGTACCCAGATCTCCTTGAACAGATAGTGGCTGGAGGGCATGAAGTTGGGCATCATGGCAACCATCATGAGAGTCCCGCTCGGCTCAGCCGAGAACAGGAACTAGAAGTCTTGCAAGAAGGCACCTCTATTCTCTACTCGCTTACCGGCCATAAACCGGTCGGATGGAGATCTCCTGGCTGGTACGTAAGTGAACATACTTTCGAACTCCTAGTTCAGGAAGGCTTCTCTTACGATTCTTCGCTAATGGGCCACGACGTTCGGCCCTATTGGTGCAGAGCTGGAGATCAATGGGAAAAGGGTGTCGGCGTTTCATGGGGAAAAGAGGTCAACCTAGTTGAGTTACCTATTTCTTGGCATCTCGACGATTTCCCGTGGTTTGAGTACATCCCCCCTAAGGGGGGCAACCTCACTGCCGCCTCAGCGGTTCTAGAGACATGGCTAGGGGACCTTGACTGGGGTCGCAAACATGAACCTGGAGGGCTTCTGACATACACAATGCACCCCCAAGTCATTGGGCGCGGCCACCGCATGCTTATGTTTGAGACTTTGATCGACGAAATAAAGAAACGCGAAAACGTCGCATTCGTCACCCTTCAAGAAGCATCAGATCAGTGGCGGTTAGACCAAACCAGCAGCTAGGAAGCTTCAACCCTTGGAATGATGAAGAGTCCCTCGGCGGTTATTAACGGCGGCGCTGATTCATCAGCTTGTCCACCTTTGTCAGGAGATGCGACCAAATTGACCGTCAGTTTGCGACCATCTCTTTTTGAGACCCAAGCACGGAACCAAACTGGGACGTTTATAGGAATCCCACCCCGGTAGTCCACTTCGAGGCGGGCTGTGTATGCGGCCTCGCCGAGGATGATCATTAGGTAGCCCATAGTGTCGTCAACCAACGCTGAAACAGCTCCTCCATGAGTCCTTTCGGGAGCGCTCTCAAAAGCAGCGCCAAAGACCACTTTGCTAAGGACTTCTTCTCCCTTTCGTCTGATCGTGGCTTCAAACCCCATTGGGTTCGCTGGACCACTAAAAGTGCGGTCGCTGAACGCAATTACTTCTATGCCGTCAGATGGGCGCGGGTCGCTATAGCGTCGCTCGAAATAGTCCGATGGTCGCGGCACTGGATCTGAGCGTTCTAGATTCTCAGCCACGGAGGTTGCCCATTCAGCTAGTGAAGCCAACTCAGAGTCAGAAACCCTGTGGCGTACAAAGGCGTTACCGAGGCGTCGCAGCGCAGAAGCAGCCTGACTTCTCTGTACAAGTTGGGGGTCTTCGTAGACCAGATGGATTTTGTCGTCTCCTTTATCGGCTTTGTCAGTCATTGAAGCCCAAACGGTCAGGTTCTCCGTAGGGGTAGTTGATCAGGCCACCTCCGGGACTTTTCGGATCGAAGGTCCAATACTGACGGATCTCGGCTATCAGGCCGCCCTCAAATTCATAGTGTTCGCTGCCCCGAATCTGGAATGATCGGCCATAAGCCTCGCCGCTCATTACCCATTCGATAGCTGCAGAATCAATGGTCTCGATGACTTGTTCGACGACCCACCTAGCCCCCACCCATTTTTTATGTATTTGTGACCAAAATTCCCCTATGGCTGCGGAACTCACGATCGGCGAATGGTTAGTGTCGTAGATGACAGCACTGTCAGTAAAGTGGCTCGCGACCGCTTCACTAGAGCCTGAGCTACAAGCCTCAAAATAAGAGCGGATCTGATCAGCGTGAGTCTTCATAGAGAGATGATCTCAGACAGACAGCTTCGCTGCATAAGCATGCGTAGTGAAGGTCTGTTTATAGGTTCCTCCGCAGGCATTCATTACTTCCGCCACCCGACGAAATAATTCATTTCTAATATGAGGTTCCAACATTCGATGATCAGACTGGGTGTGTAAGTTCTGAATATGGTGGAGGGTGCTAATTTCTCTTTCCCAGCCTATTTGGAGTTCTTGCACTGGACCGAATAGGCCGCTGGCATCTATTTCCTCGGTCGGAGTATCTGCAGTGATGGCTGCTTTGGAGCCGGGCAATCGAATCGAAGATAATTTGTGTTCGAGCTCAGGCACGAGTTCGGCGTAAATGTGATCGATATCGGTATCAAACTCTTGTTTGTCATGCTCAGGGCGGTTCCAAAAAATGCACAACCAACCTTCGGGTTTAAGTATCGAAGCAGCTCGTTGAAAGCGCTGTTTAGGGTTTGTCCAATGCCAAGACTGACCAGCGATTAAGAGCTCCGGCTTACGGCCAGCGTTGGGCCAATCTTCGAAAGCGTATTCTTCGACTGAAAACAGGTTGAACTCTCGGAGTTCTCGGGCGGCGACACGAGCCATCGCTGGGTCCGGTTCAAGGCCGACTATCTCGAAACCATGGCTTAGAAGCGGGCCAGACGCCTTCCCCGTGCCGCAACCTATGTCGACAATTAATTCACTAGTCGATGGCTTGCAGGTGCTGAGAATCCATTCGAATAGGTCGTTAGGGTAATCAGGTCTATAAAGATGGTAAATCTCTGCCACCTCGCCAAACACTTGCGACTGTTGGCGTTCTTTGTTGGGCAGCATTGGTCTGACTTCAACCTGTTGTCCAAGACAGCCAACGCCCGTCACGATTTTCTAGTTGAAGTCGTAACTCGAAACACTCAGACAAGGAATCTGCCGTTAGCACCTCGTTAATTGGTCCGCATGCCAAGGGTTTACCTCCCCGCAGGAGGAGCCCATGAGTGAAGCCGGGAGGGATCTCATCAGTGTGATGCGTTACGAGAAGCGTCGCAGGAGTCTGAGGGTCAGAAGCGACGGAAGCCAAGCTCGATACGAGTTGCTCTCGCCCTACTAGGTCAAGGCCCGCCGTGGGCTCATCTAGTAACAACAACCCTGGTTCTCCCATAAGAGTTCTTGCTAACTGCACTCGCTGTTGCTCTCCAGACGACATTGTATGAAATTTTCGGGCTGCTAGGGCTTCAGCTCCGATTCGTGCCAGGCAATCCATGGCATTTTCCCGGTCGGCTTCTGAATATTCATGCCACCAGGTCTCTAGCGCGGCATGTCTAGCGGTCATTACAATATCCAGACCCAAAATGTCTGAACGAAATTGATCTCTTAGCGAAGAGGAGGCCAGACCAATTCGCTGTCTCAATTGGCGGACATCAGTAGCGCCCCAAGTTTCACCCAGCACTTTCACGCTTCCAGTTGTGGGGTAGCGGTAGAGCGAAAGGATCTTGATCAAGCTAGTTTTGCCGCTACCGTTTGGCCCTAATACAACCCATCGGTCCGAAGAAGAAATTTCTAGATCTAAGGGACCAAGAATTGTCTTCTCCTCGTACTTGACTGAAACACCGAGAAGCTCGACCACGGGAGAACTGACCATCACCCAGTCAGCTTGCCAGATTACAACGGCTAATCCGACTGCGAGTCCCTTGACGGGGGTTCGCCAGATTCAGAATGAGAAGACCACGTGTCGAACATTTCTGAATAACGACCACCTAATCGGATCAGCTCTTCATGAGAGCCGAGTTCGATTATCTGACCTTTGTCTATTACAGCGATTCGGTCGGCTTTCATGGCAGTGGCCAACCGGTGAGCGATGAGAATTGCGGTGCGTCCCTCGAGTAAGCCGTCCAAGACGTTTTCTATTTGCGCTTCGGAACGTAAATCAAGGCTGGATGTTGCCTCATCTAAGACCAATACTCGTGGCCTCGATATAAACGCCCTAGCTAAGGCAAGTAGCTGACGTTCACCCGCTGATAAGGACACTCCACGTTCGTGGACAAGGGTGTCGAGTCCATCGGCTAGTTGGTCGACAGTTTCCCTGAGGCCTACGCGAGTAATGGCCTCTTGAACTTCTTCTTCGGTGGCGTCGCTTTTTGCGAAGGCAACGTTGTCTCGGATCGTTCCATGGAAAAGAAACGGTTCTTGTGGAACCACCCCAAGCTGTGTTCTGAGTGACTCGATTTGAACGCTTTTAAGATCTTGCCCGTCTATAGAGACTGCACCAGAATTCGGATCGTAAAATCTAGTGATCAACTTTGCGATTGTGCTTTTACCAGCTCCGGTTGGCCCGACAAAGGCAAAGGTTTCGCCCTCCTCAATTGAGAGATTGATATTTTGCAGAACTTTTGGACCTTCACCGTAAGAAAAATTTACTGATTTGAATTCAATTTTCCCCTGAATAGGCCTCAGTGGAACAGCAGTTTCACTTTCACGTATCGATGGCCTTGTAGCGAGTATGTCTCCAATTTTTGTAAGACCTGACTGTCCTTGTTGGTAGGTGTTGTAAAGCTGGACCATCTGTTGGATCGGGGCGAAAAACGTATTTACGAAGAGTACGAATGCAGTTAATTCACCAACCTGAAGTGAACCATCTACGACCATCCAACCGCCGACAAGCAACACTATGGCCTGAGCGGCAATGCCGATCCCCTCAGTCGAGGGACCGTAGATAGCGCCGGCTTTGGCGGTGTGAAGGTTGGCGTCAAGGTATGCGCCTACAACGTCTCTATGTGACTCGGCGTTTTGTCGACGACGATTCAGAGCAGCTATGACTCGAACGCCTGCCAGATTTTCCGAAAGGTCAGCTAGGACACCTGCGATGCGATCTCGTACATCTGCGTAGCCTCGCTCGCTAACTGAACGGAACCAAAGTGTCATCACCACTAAAGGGGGTAGGACTAGGGCCAGCAAAAGAATTGCCAGAATAGGGTTATATGAAAAGAGGACTACGGTCACGACTGAAACCGTTAGAGCCTGAATTACTAAATTCACGAAACCTTCGTTTACTAACAGGGTTAAGGCTTCAATATCCGAAGTCATTCTGCTTAAGAGCACACCTGATTTCTCTGAGGTGTACCAATCGAGGCCCATTCGCTGAAAGTGGCTGAACAGTTCCAAGCGAACGTCGTACATGATGTTTTCGCCGAGTGTCCCGTTCCAGCGCTGGCGCAAAAAACTTGTGGTGGCATTTATGAGGATGATTATTGCGAACAAGATTACGGCTCGGTAGAGAGACGCTCGATCCTGGCGCATTACCCCATTGTCGATTCCTTGTTGAGTTAGCACCGGACCCAACAGAGCTGTAATCGTTTCAACCGCCAAGAGAAATAAGCCCAATAGGGCCGCGGCCAGTCGGTTCTCGAAAAGAGACCGAAGGTTGAGGCGCGAGGAGCGATAAGCCAACCGATGGAAAGAAAATGCTGGATCTGGGTGGATCGGCTCTTGCTTTAAGATTTCCGACGCCCCATCTTGCATTTCCGAGGGAACACCGGCGAATGGTAGGCCAGCGCTAGCACTGGACTGTGTAGCGCTTGGGCCAGCGAATGGCCCGCCAGGAGCCCCCATCATGACCATGATTGCCCCGTTTCCGTAGAGGAGGCCAGGGTCTCGGCGTAACGAGGTTCTCGTTCGAGTAAGTCTTGGTGAGTGCCGTCAGCTGCTACTCGGCCGTTTTCGATCAGGATCACCCGATCAGCTAGGGCAATAGTGGATAACCGATGTGCGATGACGATTGTCGTTCGGTTTTCAAGCAAGTGTCTCAAAGCATGATGAATGCGTTCCTCAATTTCGACATCTATCGCGCTTGTAGAGTCGTCCAAAACAATCACCTTCGGATCTTGAAGAAAAAGTCGTGCTAACGAGATCCGTTGACGTTGGCCTCCCGAAAGGTCATAGCCCCTCTCTCCAACTGTGGTGTCGTAGCCCTCCTCAAGGTCCACAATGAACTCGTGGGCTTGTGCTGCTCGTGCCGCCCGTTCCACTTCTTCTCTTGTGGCGTTGGGCTTCGCGTAGGCAATGTTGTTGTGGATGCTCGTCGAGAACAAAAACGGCTCATCTGGAACAAGGCTTATCGCTGAGCGAAGACTGCGCTGTGTAACTTCACCTATGTCCTGGCCGTCCAGTGCAATAACGCCTGCCTGTAATTCATAAAAGCGCATCAATAAACGTGAGATAGTCGATTTTCCGGACCCTGTGCGTCCAACTATGGCGACCGTCTGGCCTGCAGGAATTTCGAGATCGAAACCGTCCAGAACAGTTGGCGGACTTTCAGTCCCCACCTTGCCGCCGACCAACTCGGTTCCGTAGGCAAACTTCACGCTAGAAAAAGAAACCCTTCCTTCGAGAGGAACGAAGTCGATAGCGCCTGGGTGGTCGTCTACCCCTGGAGGCTCATCAAGAATCTCGTAGATTCGTTCTGCTGAAGCCTTAGCTCGTTGCCCCAAGATCAGGAGCATGCCTATGAATCGGAAGGGTGCTTGGAGAAGTAAAATGTAAAGATTGAAGGAGATCAAATCGCCGACTGATAAAGCTCCATCGATGGTTTGAAGACCCCCGACCAAAAGCACTGTCGCAAGAGCGACTCGCGGAAGGTTCTCTATTAAAGGAGTATGAGAAGCTCGGGTTCGGTGTTGAACAAGGTTCGCCCAGCGCAGGCGTTCAGCGCCCTTAGCTAGAGCGTGGATTTGTTGGCGTTCAGCAGCAAATGCCTTCACGACCCTAACGCCGTTAACTGATTCGTCGACGACGGTAGCGATCTCTGCCTGACGTGATTGCACGACCCAAGAAAGCGGAAACATGATCTTCCGCAGACGCTGACCAATAGCGAAAACTCCTGGCAGCGCAATCATCGTTACGGCTGTAAGCGGAATGCTGATTGCTGCCATCAAGCCAATAGCGATGATGAAACTCAAAAACTGAACGGCCATGATGGGAGCGAAGGCCATAAACATTTGAACTGACCTGATATCCGAATTTGCTCTACTGATGATCTGACCACTTTGAACACGATCAAAAAAAGAAAATGACAGGCGACCCAGATGTTGGAAGAGCAGTGTTCGCAGCTGGTACTCGACTTTGAAGGCCATGCCGTAGAGCCCGTAGCGATAGCCGAATGTTCCTGATGCCCGAGCGACTCCCAGGATTAGAAGAATCACTACGAAGAGAGACAGGGAGCTGGTTTGTTCGATCAGAGCCCGATCCACGGCCAGACCAATGAACCTCGGAACAAGAATTTGGGCCGTCATGGCAATTATTGCTGCCACAATTGACCACATAATTCGCCACTTGTGGGTCATGACGATAGGGCTTATCCGCTTTAACCAACCCAATGAACTGTCACTGCGAATTGTCTCTTCGACAGGAGGGTAGCTGGACCACTCGCGCACCGGTTCGAAGGTCGCATTGTCCTGAGGCATTGACTGGAGGCTACCTTGGCGTTTAACAAGTGCGGATAGAGAATGATTCGTGGAGGTGTTCACTATCGATCCCCTTTTGGGCCTAGCTGCTGTAACGACCCTTGTCGCGCTTAACGGGATTTTCGTTGCGGGTGAGTTCAGCCTTGTAGCTGTCGATGTCGAACGCGTCGAAGTTATGGCTGAACAGGGGCATCGACGCGCCCGTGTGGTGCGCAAATTGTTGAGTCGTTTGAGTTTCCACCTTGGGGGAGCGCAACTCGGAATTACGGTCACTTCGTTGCTTTTGGGTTTCATTGCAGAAGACGCGATCGGTGCGCTTTTGGATTACCTCCCTGGAGTCGACCTGCGTCCCGGGCCGACTCGCGCAGCGACAGCCATCGCTATCGCCGCAGTCATTCAGATGGTTTTCGGTGAATTAGCTCCGAAGAACCTGGCTATATCGCGTCCGTTAGGGACGGGCCTTTGGCTCAGCTCAATCCTCAGGGTCTATGGATTGCTATCGGCTCCAGTAACAGCAGCGTTTAACGGACTTGCTAACCGGCTTCTCCGCTGGGGAGGAATAGAACCGGCTGAAGAATTGCGATCCCTGAGATCTCTGGAAGACCTAGAGCATTTAGTTCGAGCATCCAGCGACAGGACAATCGGCGAGGAAGAAGCAAGGCTGATTACGCGGACATTGCGGTTATCAAGAAAGGACGCTGCCGACGCGTTAACTCCGAGAACTTCAATGGTGGCGTTGAAGGGATCAGGGACAACTTCCGATTTAGTGGCGAGCGCAAGAGAAAGCGGATTTTCTCGGTTCCCCGTGATGGGTGTCGACCTCGACGACATCGTCGGAATGGTCGAAGTCAAAGATGTTTTTGCCCTCAATGCTGAGGATAGAGAAAGACAATCGTTGGGACAGATACTGAGGCCCGTGGTGATCGTCCCAGAACACCGTGAGCTAGATGGTGTCCTTCTCGATCTGGAATTGGCTTCTAGCCGGTTAGCTGTTGTGGTGGATGAGCACGGTGGGACTGCGGGTTTGATCACACGAGAAGACATTCTTGAGGAACTGGTGGGCGACATAGCCGACGAATACGACGACCCAGTCCCTATTACAGCCGCGAGAAGTGATGGGAGCTGGATCATTGAGGGTTTGAAGTCGAGAGGTGAAATCGAAGAAATCCTGGGACTACGCCTCCCAACCGGGCCATTCGAGACGTTGGCGGGCTTCATACTGCAACAGGCAGGTGCCATTCCTGAAGTTGGTTATGCGTTTGAGTGGCAAGGTTGGAAGTTCGAGGTTCTGAGCAAAGAAAATTTAAGAATCGCTGATGTGGCTGTTGAATCTCTGAGCGAAATCAACGATTCTTCAGCAAACGAAAGGCGACCAACATGACCTTGGTCGCAATCGTGGTTGGGCTGGTACTAATCGTTTTCAACGGCGCCTTCGTAGCGCTGGAGTTTGGGCTGCTCGGAGCCATGAAGTCAGCAATAGAATCTGAAGCAGCCACAGGGAGGAAGTCCGCTATCGCGGCGCAACGTCTCCAAAAAGATGTGCTCACCGCCCTAGGCGGAGCACAGCTTGGTATAACCGTATGCTCTCTCGTGCTTGGTCGGCTGGCAGAACCAGCTGTCGCTTCAGTGCTTGAACGGATACTCGAGCGTTTTTTTGAAATAGACGAAACCGTTTTGCACTCAATTGGATTTGCTGTCGCCTTAAGCGTGGTTGTTGTATCTCATATGGTGCTGGGAGAAATGGTCCCGAAGAGTTTGGCGATCACGGGGCCACAACGCACTTTGCTTGTTCTAGCTCGACCGATGTCGGCCTATTTGGTGGTGTCCGGACCGATTATTCGCCTACTGAATGGTCTTGTTAACGCTTTACTCAAGTTGTTTCGTGTAGAGCCGGCTTCAGAGTTGGATGAAGCGGCGACCAGTGCAGAGCTCGCGTTGATGGTCGATGAATCTCATGATCAAGGACTTATCGATAACCAAGAATATGCGTTGATTGAAAGTGCGATTGCTTTTGGTCAGGCCCCCGCTTCGTCGGTGATGGCTGAAATTGAGGATGTTGATTCTGTCTCCGTGAATTCTTCGATAGTCGAAATCGAGGAACGGATAGTGGAGACTGGACATACGCGGCTGGTTGTTCATGGTCGCGATATGGACGATGTTCGTGGCTTCGTACACAGTAAAGACCTCTTGCGGGTCAGGGAGAAGAATCAATCTTTGGCACCAGCGCTTATCCGCCCCATGCTGCGGGTCGAGCCGGAAAGCCTTTTGCCGGATGTACTTCAACTCATGAGACGATCCCAGATACATCTCGCGGTCGTCACCTCGGAAGGCTTCAACCGTGGCGTCTTAACATTGGACGATGTGATGCGAGGTTTGGTCGGTCCGTTGTTACGTGACCGGTAGATGTGGGACTTCTAAGCCCCCATGGCGTGGTATCCGCCATCCACGTGAACGATTTCGCCCGTCGTCTTAGGGAACCAATCCGACATCATGGCCAAAGTTGTTCGGGCCACCGAATCTTGGTCATGGACATCCCACCCCATAGGGGCTCGAGATTCCCAGGCTTCTTCAAAATCTGAGAATCCGGGGATCGACTTGGCCGCCATCGTTCTAATGGGCCCAGCTGAAACGAGATTAACTCGTATGCCTTCAGGTCCCATTGACTTAGCCAAATAACGAGCTGTTGATTCGAAAGCAGCTTTGGCTACGCCCATCCAGTCGTACACCGGCCACGCGACTGAGGCGTCGAAGGTAAGTCCCACGACGTTACCTTCGGCCTTCGCTAGTAAGGGCTGAAGACCTCCGGCTAAGGCCTTAAGGCTGTAAGCCGATATGTGAAGTGCGACGCTAACGTCCTCCCATTCAGCGTTGAGGAAGTTGCCTCCCAGACAAGCTTCGGGCGCATAACCGATTGCGTGCAGAACGCTGTCTAAGTAGCCCCAACGGGCTGTTAATTCTTTAGCCACTGCCTCAATTTCGTTGGGCTCAGTCACATCCAACGGCAAAACATCACAAGCTTCAGGCAACTTTCGGGCGGTCCGTTCCGTCAAACGCATTGCTCTACCCGCTCCGGTGAGGATCACTTCGGCGCCCTCGAGTTGAGCCAGCTTGGCAACCTCAAATGCCAATGAGGCATCAGTTAGAACACCTGTGATTAATACCTTTTTCCCATCCATGAGACCCATGAACATTGTCCTCCGTTTGATGTATCGGCGCTCTTCTGATGCACCTGTTATGTAACTCGCGGAATGAAGTCACCGTATCCCTCTTCTGGACAGTACCGTGGCACGTCATGCGGATAGGCATTGTTGGAGGAACTGGACCTGCAGGATCGGCTTTGGCGGCGCGTCTTGCTGATGTTGGCTACGAGGTTGTTTTGGGCTCTCGATCGAAGTACCGATCAATGGAAGTAGTCGACAGCATCGTGGATAGGTGGCCTGATCGAGATTTGGCAGTGACGCCCTCAGACAACCTGGGAGCTGCTAAGTGCGAATTCGTAGTGATCGCAACTCCTTGGGATGCAGCAGCGATCACAGCCAGAAGTGTGGAGGATCAGGTGAGAGGGAAAGTCGTAGTGACAATGTCCAACGCGCTAGCGCGGGTTGACGACGAGTTCGTCCCGTTGATTCCGCCCCGAGGTTCAGTTGCGGCGTCTGTGCAAGCGTCGCTTCCGGATTCTAAAGTTGCAGCAACGCTGCAACACGTTCCAGCCCAAGAGCTAGGCAACTTAGAAGAGCCCCTCGATAGTGACATTCTTATCTGTAGTGATAACAAGGAAGCCACTGATTTAGTGGCCGAAGTAGTTGGAAAAATTCCGGGAACCCGAGCTCTCGATTGCGGAAACCTATCCAACGCGACAGCCATCGAAGCCTTTACAGCTGTCCTGCTGCAACTCAATACCCGTTATAGAACCCGGGTTGCTTTGAAATTGGTAGGCCTGGAATGATTGTTGGGTTGCGATCCTGGCTAAGAAAAGGCCAACTAATCCAGCGTCCTTGTGTCGACTTATCTGCAGAACTTAAACAGCGCACCGACACTAGCTGGTTCCACCAAATCTTCGATATGGCGAGAAGGTTTTCATGGATGGTTTAGAGAGGATTTGGGCGACTTGGAGGCGCGCATACGTCAGCGGCGAAACTGGTGAGATTTCGACCGCGTCCAAGGGTCAATGTGTGTTGTGTTCAGTCTTGGATCTAAGAAAGACTGAACCAGGGAAATTGGTGTACTGCGGTAAGACGGCAGCAGTGATTCTGAATGCGTATCCCTATAACACGGGACATGTAATGGTCCTGCCGTACGAACATGTTCCCGATTTTGAACAGCTAGAAAAGGAAACTCGAACAGAAATGTTCGACTTGATCGCCCGATCGATTTCCGCAGTCGAACGCTCCTACAGCCCCGACGGGATCAATATGGGGGCGAACCTGGGAAAGGGCGCTGGAGCCGGAATCCCAGACCATCTTCATGTCCACGTTCTGCCACGTTGGGATAGCGACACGAACTTTATGACTACAGTCGGCGGGACGCGTGTTTTGCCAGAAGATCTTGACTCCACTCTCAGGCGCCTACAAGAGGCTTTCGATTGAGACCTTGCCCAAGGACCATTGGCAGGTAGCGTAATTACCGTGGACGACAGAGAAGTGCGCGACGAACTTCCCGAGGATCTCGATCGAGGGTTTGTCGGCGCCTACAAATTTCCTGACAATAAAAGACGGAAAACCACTGGTTGCCTTTATCTGCTTGTGGCGGTCTTCGTGGGGTCCTGGTCTTATTGGATTGACGGCGAGCCCGTACTGGTTAACGGCGGCTTGATTCTTGGTTGTGGCGGCCTAGGGTTGTTCGGGTTATACAGCCTTTTCGCGGGGCGGGCCTTCGGACTTGATGAAAGCGCAGCGCTAGTGGCCGCCAACCGAGCAGTCGGGTTTCCCGTCGGGCATGCCAGCGCCCAGCTTGGTTGGAGAGGTCTGATGAGTCGGCCGACATGGAAAATGTTGGTTTACTCGGCCGAAGACCCGCCAGTGAATCGAGGCCTAGTCCTAGTTGATGCCATAGATGGCAGCATCGTTGATTTCTTTGTCGAAGATAATCCAGAAGATTGGATCGAGACCTCAAACCCCAAAGGGGAATAGAAGGTAGTGGCTGATGTTTGATGGAAACTTTCGCAACGGTGTCGACCGCGTCGTTCGGCCAGTCGGACGCTGGCTTGTTCGGCTAGGCGTTAGTGCCAACTTTTTAACCTGCATCGGCCTCGTTATGTCGGTAGTAGCTTGCGTACTAATCGGCAAGGGTCAGTTGCGGCTGGGGCTTGCCTTCTTAATTTTGACTGCGGTCCCTGACCTTTTGGATGGCGCTGTAGCGATGGCTGCAGGTACCTCCTCCAAGAGGGGCGCTTTCTTCGATTCGACAGCTGATCGTGTTACCGATGGCCTTCTCCTCTGCGGGATTTCTTGGCATCTAGCTGAGAGCGAGGGCGGAACCATCATGCTTCTGCCTATGGCGATACTAGGCGTCTCCTCAGTGATTAGTTACGAAAGAGCTAAAGCAGAGCTATTGGGATACGACGCAAAGGGCGGTTTGATGGAGCGCGCTGAACGCATGGTGGTTCTGGGGTTCGGTCTATGCTTTCAAGCCGTATTGATTCCGGTGCTCTGGTTCATGCTGGTAGTTACGGCGGTCACAGCCATACAACGATTCGTTAAGGTCTGGCGACAAGCGACAGTCGATATGCCTAGTTCCAACAGTAAGAGCTGACATTGGGATGGCAGGGCGCAACGGCGCTCTATCGGCTAGGGGCTTTGGCAGCCCGAACTTTGCCTAACCCTATTGCGCAGGCATTACCTGAGGTCGCTGCTTTTCCACTCAGCTGGGCCTTGAGAAGTAAACGCTCATTGGTAAAACGACATATGCGGCGCGCATTGCCGCCCGGTAGCGATGACAAAGCAATTAAGACCGCAACCAGAAAAGCATTCGCCTCGTACACGCGTTACTGGATTGAATCCTTTCGACTCCCAACCCGCAGCGGCAAACAACTTGCAGAAGGCATCAAGGTCCCCGACTATCGTCATGTAGAAGAAGCCTTAAGCCGAGGTAACGGGGTCATCCTCGCCCTCCCACATTTAGGAGGCTGGGAATGGGCAGGCTTTTGGATGGCCAGCGTAAACGACCTGCCAATCACCGTCGTTGTCGAACCAATAGAACCACCGGAACTATTCGATTGGTTTGCCGGTTTTCGCTCAAAACTTGGCATGAAAGTAGTTGCCCTCGGACCCTCAGCCGGAACCGAAATAGCCACCGCTCTAAAAAATAACGAAATAGTTTGCTTGCTCTGCGACAGAGATATTGCAGGAGGAGGCATCGAGGTCTCTTTCTTTGATGAACCGACAACGCTCCCAGGAGGTCCTGCCCTCATGGCGTTGAGGACAGGGGCCGCATTGTTGCCTACAGCAGTTTATTTTGAGCCCAACGGAAATCACCTTGGTCTGGTGAGGCCACCAATTGAGGTGACCAGAAAGGGCACACTTAAAGAAGACGTAACCCGAATAACAAATCAGGTTGCTCAAGAATTGGAATTCTTAATTCGCAAGGATCCCGAACAGTGGCACCTCTTCCAACCCAATTGGCCCAGCGATCTACTCAACCAAACATGAATGGTTCAAAATTCGAGCGTGGAGTGACCAAATAATCACCTAGCGTTATCTGATGTGCGGATAGGAATCATCTCGCCCTACAGCCTTAGCAGCCCTGGAGGTGTCCAGAGTCAGGTCCTCGCGCTTTCAAGAGCTTTAAACAAGCTCGGCCACAAGGTAAGAGTGATGGGTCCTTGCGACGGAGCGCCACCTGAAACCGGAGTGACACCCTTAGGCGCGAGTATCCCAACCTTTGCAAACGGTTCGATTGCGCCAATCGCTCCAGATCTAGCCTGCACGCTGAGAACAATCAGAGCTTTCCGCGACGAAGAATTCGATGTGATTCACATCCATGAGCCCATATGTCCTGGGCCATGTCAAACCGCTTTGTTCCTGAGGAGCGCCCCGATAGTGGGGACATGGCATGCAGCAGGTGGCAGTAAGGCTTATCTGACCCCGGGAGTTAAATGGCTAGCTACGAGAATGAACATCCGCGCAGCAGTGTCCCAAGACGCCAGAGACATGGCACACGAAGCCCTTGGAGGCAACTATGAAGTCGTCTTCAACGGAATAGAAGTAGACAACTTTATTGACGCAGCGGCAACGAAGCCTGATGGGCCAACAATCGCATACGTTGGTCGACATGAGCCACGTAAAGGATTGAACGTTCTCCTCGAGGCTATGGTGAAGCTGCCTCAAAATATTACCCTCTGGGTTATGTCTGATGGTCCCCAAACTGAAGAGTTGCGGGGCAAGTACGAAGACGATCGGCGAGTTCACTGGCTTGGACCAGTGAGCGAGCAAGAGAAAGTGGAACGAATCAAGGGCGCCGACGTACTGTGTGTCCCTTCTTTAAGAGGCGAAAGCTTCGGAATTGTCCTGCTAGAAGCAATGGCAGCGGGGACACCGGTTGTCGCTAGTGATTTACCTGGCTATCGAAACGTAGCTTCTGCAGGAGACGAGGCTTACCTTGTGCCACCCGGCGACCCCACCGCCTTAGCCGATGGTCTACTAAAGGTGATTAAAGATGCAGATTTATCCGCTCAACTTGCGGAGTCTGGTCGAAAACGAGCATTGGAGTTCTCCATGGACAGACTTGCGGAAATCTATGTTGATCTTTATGCACAAGCCATTGAGGTCGAACGGCAAGATCCCGACCGAGGCGGCTGGCGCGGAGAGCTAAGTCGAATGGGGTGGCCTTTCGAACTCTTCGGTAAGGCTGGCCACACTCTGCAATAAGTAACGAGCGGCGCCTGCTTAGGGCCGTACACTGCGACACAGAGTTGCCCGAAAATACTGGAGACACGGAATATTGATGGATGACCTGAGCGACAAAAATCAACAAATCGCAGGTTTCCTTAAGGGCTTGTTCGGTTTTTGTGTACTTATCTTTTCGATCGGCCTGTCTCTACTCTTAAACATTGCACTTCCGCGGTCCGTCGCTCTCTTAGCCGGATTTTTGGTTCTACTTTCACTGCTTTGGGCCACTCTGACGGCGGAACGACGCCTCTTAGACGGTTTGCCGGGGAGTCGGCTAGCCGAAGGTGACCACCCACGTATCACCAACTTGGTTGAAGGTCTCTGTCTTTCTACAGGTATCTCGCCACCACAAATTCATGTACTCCCATCAGAGGGACGCAACGTCGCCGCCTTTGGCAGGTCAGTCAACGCGTCGACTTTGGTCATCACCACGGGTTTTCTGGAAGCAGCTACCCGAATTGAGCTAGAAGCGGTGCTTGCCAACCGAATTTCTCAGATAGTGACGAACAGGATTGTTCTAGCAACGGTGGCCGCAGCAACCTTTGGTCTCGTTGTAGGCCCAGCATCGTTCCAGGTCCGGCCATTTGCGATTATGTCGCTGCAGCTGAAACATAAAATAGGGTTGCTGCTAGACCCCAGCGATGACTTCTCAGGAGATATTGCGGGAACAGGTATAACCCGATACCCGCCGGGCATGGTTGAGGCCATTGAAATGGCTAAGGACAAGACTTTCATTCCCGAAACTAGCCCGATCCTGGACCCTTTCTGGCTCTTCCCATCGAACTCCGAAACAAATAGACCATCTATCGAAGCTCGGGCGACGGTGCTTCGCGAGATGTGAAACAGCAATGAAAATTCGCATGCTGGTTATTGGAATTTGTGCACTGGCTTTAGCCGCGTGCGCCCCTGACGCACCAGATGCGCACTTAACGCAACAGCCCGACGTAACTAGCGTTAAGTCCACATCGACGACCACACACCAGACGACACCGATCAACGAAAAACAGGCTGCTCCCTCTGAGGCCGAAAACTCGAAAGCACC
>Ga0066825_10000028_pt1 | contig 61789 bp, 44 predicted proteins | sample ETNtaG_6_FD_65608 | JGI IMG/M metagenome (GOLD analysis project Ga0066825, IMG submission 65608) | Marine microbial and viral communities from oxygen minimum zone, Eastern Pacific Ocean - ETNP201306SV45 | ecosystem: Environmental > Aquatic > Marine > Oceanic | place: Pacific Ocean: Eastern...
GCCGATGATTCATTGCTTATGGAAGATCATCCAATCGCCTTAACAATCCAGGACTTGCATCAAGTCATGAGAAGTAGCCAAAGCGCCGCCTTGATTAGGACGGCGCTCCTGGTGTAATGTTTTATCTGAATGGGTGGGATCTAGCTCGATTTCGCGACGAGCTTCATGCCCTTGATTTGGATGCCTGCGTAGGCATTCGACGCTGTTCCAGGCTCTGTCACTTTAACAGGCATGGAGACTTTAATGGCGATAGGTTCTCCGGCGCTGTTCGTGGCGGGCTCGAATTTCCATTGCTTCAGCGTCTGAGTCATAAGAGCCACAAGATCGCCTCTAGCTTGTCCGCCGGTTGCGAGTGCCGAATTTGAACGGATGCTCTGTACGTGGCCCTTCTTGTTGATCGTGTAATACATGGTGACTTCTAGGCCGATTTTAGAAGACGAGACTCGCGGCGTGGCATAGGACGCGAGCACAGGGTCAGAGACCCCTTCCACGGTAAAGCTGGGAAGCGTGTAGGTGCGTTCCAGCGAATCGTACGAATCGGCGGAAGCGGGCGAAGCGAAGATAAGAGAGATAAAGGCTACGAGAGCGGATAGTTTGTTAACGTGTTTCATGACTATTGGTTGTTTTCTAATTTGCGATATTATTTAGGCGATTCTAGTTTCACGACAAATGTGTCGTATATTGTCTGAAGCTACTAACTGCCGCTCGATTGATTTGGTTGCGCTTTTTCGTACGATTTTTTTCAGGGGCTTTCCAAAGAGGTTGTTCAACAGCGATTCAGGCTTTCTCTAATAATGATTCGACTCCTCTGTTGGTTTGTGAGTTAATTCCGCGAGTTTCTTCCCTGATATATCCACTTTCCTATGACATACCCCGCTGTGATTAATTACGAAAACCAGACTGGCGCAGTTGAAATACGCGAGTTCGAGCGACCGGAGATAGGCGATGACGACGTCTTGTTGGAAGTGGCGGCTGTGGGCGTCTGCGGCAGCGATTTGCATCAGTGGCAAGCCATGCATGCGTGGCCGGTCAATTATCCGGTCGTTCTGGGACACGAGTTCGGTGGAACGATCGCGGAGGTCGGCAAAGCGGTTGTTGGTTGGTCGGAAGGCGATCGCGTGGTCAGCGAGACGGCGGCGATCATCGATCCGAACAATCCCATGTCGCGCAAAGGGCTCTATAATTTGGATCCGACTCGCAAGGGCTTCGGCTATGGAGTTAATGGAGCGATGACGCGATTCGTTCGCGTGCCATCGCGTTGCCTGCACCGCATCCCGGAAGGACTGTCGTTCGAGAAGGCGGCTCTAACTGAACCCTGTTGCGTGGCCTACAATGCGGTCGTCAATCAATCGGAGATCAAGCCAGGCGATCGCGTGGCGGTGCTGGGCCCGGGTCCTATCGGATTGCTTTGCGCGGCGATCGCCCGATTGTGGGGCGCTCAGGTGGCGGTGGTTGGCTTGGAAGCGGACCGGAAGCGTCTTGAGGTGGCTAAGCTCTATGGCTGCGAAGGAATCGTCGGCGATGTGGACGAGTGGGCTTTCGCCGGCGATGGCTTGGGTGTGGATGGAGTGATCGACGCGGCGGGCGTATCCAAGACCTTGGAGGTAGCCTTGAAGATTGTTCGTCCGGCAGGCTGGATTAGCAAAGTAGGTTGGGGACCACAGCCAGTGGGATTCTCATTGGATCCTCTGGTTCAGAAAGCGATTACCTTGAGGGGAAGCTTCAGTCACAATTGGCCGATCTGGGAACGTGTACTGGAATTGACGGGCAGTGGACAACTGAACTTGGATCCGGTCATTGGCGGGGTTTGGGGACTCGAGGATTGGCATACCGCTTTCGAGACCATGCACTCGGGCGAGATCGTAAAGGCGGTGTTGAAGCCGTGATTATTGAATTAGGATGGCCGAGAAAAGGCGCAAAAGGGCACGAAGAGAGCGACTTGCGGATCATTTTTGCGTTTCTTCGCGCCTCTTTGTGGCGACAATGATTTTTCGAACATCTTGAGCTAGCATTTATAGGAGAGCGAGAGCAGTGAATTTGATAGAGATACCGATATGAGCGAGCGATTGACAGGTAAGGCAATTTTGGTGACGGGTGGAAATACTGGTATTGGACGGGCTATCGCGGAGCAGTGCTTGAAAGAGTGCGCGATTGTTGCGGTTCACGGATTGGAACAAGAGGCGGTGGATTCCGTGGTGGCGGAACTAGGGGAGGGAGCAGTAGGGGTCGTGGGCGATCTGGAAAATGCGGATGCTCCGAAACGAATCGTCGATGAGGCTGTTTCGAAATTGGGGAAACTGGATGGAGTGGTAAATAACGCGGCCATTGTGACGCGGGCCAGTTTCGAAGAGACGAGCGCAGCGATGTTCGACCAATCCATGGCGATCAATGTTCGGGCTCCATTTTTAATCTGCCAAGCGGCAGGACCGCATTTGAAGGCGACTAAAGGCAGCGTGGTGAATATCGGATCAATCAATGCTCACGGAGGCGAGGGCATTCTCAGCGCTTACAGCGTATCCAAAGGAGCGCTGCTAACGATGTCGAAGAACTTGGCGGAGATCTACGCTAAGCAAGGCGTGCGCTTCACTCACTTGAATCTCGGTTGGATTCTTTCGGATACGGAGTACGTGCGGAAAATCGAGGACGGCTTGCCGGAGGGGTGGCCGGAACAGTTGGGACGCAATGACATTCCCTCGGGAAAAATGACGCGACCAGAGGATGTGGCGAACGTGGTCGCTTTTTGGCTGAGCGAAGAAGCGCGGCCATTCTCGGGAACGGTTATGGAATTGGAGCAGTATCCGTTCGTGGGGAGGAACCCGACCAAGGACGAAGATTTTGAAATGGGAGATTGAGATTATTAACAGGGATCCCACTGCGTGGGAGCAGGATTTCGCTGTGCGAAAACAGGTATCCTTTCAGTCAAGGCGATGACCTGGTCTTGCGAAGCAAGATCCTGCTGGCGCGAAGCGGCATCCCTGTTAGAACCTATTATAAGACTATGCCTAGATTAGCTGCCTTTCCCAAAGCCTGGATGGATCCGCTCTGTATCGACGGATCGATGACGGTCAATGAATGGATTGAATTGTCCGGAAAACTCGATGTGGACGGTCTCGAATTCTATTCGGGCTTTCTGGACCTGAAACTTGAATCGCAATGGCCGGAATTTCGCAAACGTGTCGAAGATCAAGGCCGCTCTATCCCTATGCTTTGCTGCTCGCCGGATTTTACGCATCCGGATGAGAGCTTTAGGCAGGCTCAGATCGACCTCGAAAAAGGATGGATCGATATGTGCGCTGCGTTGGGTGGACAGTATTGTCGGGTCTTGTCCGGCCAGCGCCGTCCCGAGGTGTCTCGCGAGGATGGGATACGCTACGCAGCGGAGTGCATCGAAGCCTGCATTCCGCATGCGGCGGCCTGTGGGGTGACGCTTGTCATAGAGAATCACTACAAGGACAACTACTGGACCTATCCGGAATTCGCTCAACGAATGGATGTCTTTTGCGACCTAGTGGCCCGTGTCGACTCGCCGCATTTCGGAGTGAATTACGATCCGAGCAATACGGTGTTGGCGGGCGAGGATCCCTTGGAGCTCCTGGAACGAGTGAAGCATCGCGTGGTGACGATGCACGCGAGCGATCGCTTTCTCTTGGAGGGAACGCTCGAGGATTTGCGCAAGGAAGAGATGGACAGCCTGGGTTATGCCGAACGTCTGAGTCACGGCGAGATTGGCAAAGGACTGAACGATTACGATGCCATCTTCGGAACGCTTAAAGCCGAGGGGTTCGATGGTTGGGTGAGTATTGAGGATGGGGTAGATGGCTTTGAGCAGATGCAGCGCAGCGTGAGTTTTCTGAGGGAGAAAATAACGGCGATTTTCGGTAATTAGAGCGTCGAGGCCAACCTTTCTTGGACTGATCTAGAGACGTCACGAAGAGCTGCAGCTCTAGCCTGCTCGTCTAAGCGCGAATAACGGATCTCGACACGTGCCCAAATTTGATGGACGCTTAAGCCATGGGCATACTTACCCCTCTTGATTTGGCGCTGTTTGGCGGTTCGCTCTTAATCATTATGCTGCTCGGAATGTGGGTGGGGCGAAAGGAGAGTACTTCCGAGCAATTTTATTTGGCTGGAAAATCGGCCCGATGGTGGGGAGTGACAGGTTCGATATTCGGATCCAATATTTCGGCGAACCACATGGTGGGCATGATGGGCGTTGGGTTTACGCTTGGGTTTGTGGAAAGCCAATTCGAGATCACTGCAGTGGTGGGACTGTTGGTGATGTGCTACGGGTTTCTTCCTGTCTATAGGAAACTGAATGTGTACACGCTCAGCGAATACATGAGTCGGCGTTATAACGAAGGGAGTCGGGTCGTCTATTCATTGATTATGATCACTATTATTGTCGTGATCCAGATGGTGCCCGCGTTCTATATCGGTTCGCGATCGATTAATATCCTCATGTTGGAAGAGGCGGAGATCCAACAAGCGATCTTTCCTGCGAATAATGTAGACTTGGTGGACGCCGATGCTGCGCTTCAGGCGGGGGAAAAGGGAAAGGTGGATATCGCGTTCGATCGCTATGTTTTCATCATCTTGCTGATGGCTCTGGTGACGGGAGTCTATACCATCGTTGGCGGGCTCAAGGCGGTGATCTTTACCGATGTGGTGCAGTCGGTCTTAATGATCATCGCTGCCATCGGGGTCGCCTGGCTCACGTTCCGACAGATCGAAATTGGGGGATGGTCGGGCATGATGGCGAAAGATGCGGCTTCGGGAGCGAGCAAGATGCACTTGTATCTGCCATCGGATCATCCGGCGCGGCCGTGGACGGGCATGCTCACGGGTCTGCTGATCCTACATTTGAATTATTGGGGCACCAACCAGTTCATCGTTCAACGGGCTCTGGCCGCTCGATCCGGTCGCGATGCGCGTATTGGCATCGTTGCGGCGGGATTCCTGAAACTCTCGATACCGTTTATCTCCATCGGTACGGGCGTTGCCGCATTCTATCTGTTCCAAACGCGCATGCCTCTGGCATCGCTGGATGGCGATACCGCATTTCCGATGCTGCTGCGCGAAGTGGTTTCTCCCTTGGGAGCCGGACTGGCGGGATTAGTTGCGGCGGGATTAGTGGGCGCCATTCTCAGCAGCATCGATTCGATGCTCAATTCCGGGGCTACGCTAATTACCTTCGATATCTACAAGCGTTACATCAATCCGAAGGCCTCCGATCGCCAGCTCGTTCGCCTAGGTCGATGGTGCGTAGCGGCCTTCGTTATAGGTAGCGCGATTTTGGCTACGATCATTATGGATCCCAATACGGATGAGCACTTCTTCACCTACGTTGCGGGTCACCAGTCGCGATTGGTCGTGGGAGTCGTCGTTGCCTTTTCGTCGGGAATGTTCTGGAAGCGAGCGACGCCAGCGGGCGGCATCGCGGCGATTGTGTCGGGGATCGTTTTCAGCTACGGATTGACCGGACTGTACAACGCGTCGCTTCACGAGATCGACGCGCTTGCCTCCGTATTCGGGCAGAGACTCAATTTTCTCCACGCAGCATTCGCTTCTGGAATTCTGTCCGCATTGGTTCTGGTGGGTGTGAGCCTGGCGACACAGCCCGACGAAGAGAAGTCGAAGCTGACCTGGGCGGAGCTTGGAGGGCATGAGGCCGGCGCTCTCAGGAAACTGCTGTTGAAAATCGGAGTTACGGTTGGGGTTTACGCGATTCTGGGAGTCTGCATGGTTTCTGGCGTGTTCTCATCGACGACAGCCGCGTTTATGGCAGCGGCTTGGACCTGGAGCGTTTTCATTCACCACGCTCGAAACAACGCTCGTTCTGCCGGACCCGAACCTTTGTTTAAGGACGATCGATTTTGGGCCGGACTCCTGTCGGCCTGCGCAATTTTCATGATGTATTATTACGCGTAGGGAATTGGCAACTACGAGTATCGCTCGGAAAAATGAACCGAAGACGAACATTCGTTATGGTCGCTTTGGTGATCTCGGGAGAAACGATATTTCTACTGCCGTTTCTAGCGGCCCGGATATTTCGTCCGACTGTCCTGGACGTTTTCGGTCTGACCAACTTGGAGCTGGGAACGGTATTCGCCGTTATTGGGACCGTAGGCATGTTGGGCTATGTCCCGGGCGGGATGCTTGCCGATCGATTCCAAGCCCGACGCTTAATGGTGGTCGCTTTGCTATCAACAGCCGCAGGGGGGCTGCTTTACGCCACAATCCCAACGCTGGGGACGCTTAGGATTCTCTATGGGTTTTGGGGCATCTCGACTCTGACCTTGTTTTGGGCGGCTATGATTCGCGCTACCCGCGAATGGGGCGGCCATGACAGTCAGAGCAGCGCCTATGGATTGCTTGACGGCGGGCGTGGCTTGACGGCTGCCTTGATCGCTTCGATATCGGTCGCGATCTTTGCAGCGCTCCTGCCGGCCGAGGTGGCGTCGGCGACGCTTGAGGAGCGGACAACCGCATTGAAGCAAGTTATCCTTATTTTTTCCGTTTTGGTTTTCGCGGTTTCCCTATTGGTGTGGTTTGCGATTCCGGAAGGCGCCGAAGCCGAGCCATCGGTCGCGCGGCAGAAACTAAGCTGGGAAGGGATTTGCAGGGTGCTGCCCATGCCAGCCGTGTGGTTACAGGCCACCATCATCGTTTGCGCATACGTGGGAATGAAAAGCACGGCTGACTTTTCGCTCTTCGCCCGCGATGCCTTCGGCTATGACGACGTAGCGGCGGCGAGACTGGGGACGATCTCGTTTTGGGTTCGTCCTTTCGCCGCGATTGGCGTTGGGTTTCTAGGGGACCGTTTTGGGGCATCGCGGATGATCGTCTGCAGCTTCGGTGCCGTGCTGCTGGGCAGTTTAGCGATCGCCTTCGGTCTATTGGAGCAAGGCATCTACTGGATACTGGTGTGCGTGGTAGCCGGAACAAGCGCCGGCATTTACGCCCTTCGCGGCGTGTACTTCGCCTTGTTTCAAGAAGCGAAGGTCCCAATCGCGTTTACGGGGAGCGCTATTGGACTTGTATCCGTTATCGGATACTCGCCCGACATTTTCACAGGACCGCTTTTCGGTTATTTGTTGGATCGATCGCCCGGCGCGTTGGGGCATCAGCATGTTTTTGGTGTGGTCGCTGCGTTTGCTGTGGTGGGGATGATGGCGACATTCGTTTTTCAACGAATCATCGGAAGAGGGGATCAGGGGTCAGCGACGCTCAACGAGAACGCCTAGGTAATAAAACAGACGTGGTTCTTGCGGCTAAGGGTCTCGCTACCTTGCGCTTGCCTTGCTATGGGTTTCGCTGCAGCGTCTCGGCAGATTTTCTTTAGATATGACAGATTCGAATAGAAGACCATTGAATGTCGGCTTGGTTGGCGGCAGTTCCGGATTTATCGTTAATGCGCACCAGAAAGCGATTTTCATGGACGGGACGCGTCGAGTAACCTGCGGGGCATTGTCTTCGAATCCGGAGAAGGCTGCTCGAGCGACTGCGGAATGGCCGTACCCGATCGAGGGATACGAGAGCTATGAAGCGATGCTCGCGGGGGAGATGGATAAACCCGTTGGCGATCGGATAGACTACGTATTGATCCTCACGCCGAACTTCGCTCACTTCGATCCTGCTAAGCGTTTTGTCGAAGCAGGGATACCGGTTTTCTGCGAGAAGCCGCTGACCTTAACGCTGGATGAAGCGGATCAGCTACAGGCGCTCGTTCGTTCGAAGAAGATTCCGTTTGGAGTGGCTCACACGTACATCGGTCACTGGACGAGTCGCTTAGCTCGGTTCATCGTCACGAGTGGATTGATTGGCGATGTTCGTTGGGCGGATGTAAGCTATTTGCAGGGTTGGATGGCTGTGCGATCGCAATTGCCTGAGTTTCGGGAATCCGCTTGGAAGATCGATCCGGCTCGGGCGGGACTTTCGAATTGCGGAGGAGACATCGGAACGCACGCTCTGATGCAGCTTCGTTTCGTGACCGGTCTTGAAGTCGATTCACTCAGCGCTCACTTGGAAACGCTCATTCCGCTGGGAAAGCCCGAGGGGCAGGAAATGGACGATCACTTCACGGCTTACTGTAAGCTAAGTAATGGAGCCAAGGGCATGGTTCGCGCTTCGCAGATAGCGGTCGGCCATAAGAACGATCTTCGGATCGAAGTGAATGGTTCGCTGGGATCGATCCGCTGGTCTCAAGAAGCGTCGGACAAACTAGAAGTTCACTTATTGAATCAACCTGCTAGGACCTACTATCGGGGTGGCATTCAAGCGAATGACGGCTTTTTCAAGGATCTGCCGGAAGAACTGATGAACGAGTCGACTCTGCCGTGGGGACATTCGGAGGGCTTTCACGATGCCTTCGCTCGATTGCATCGTTCTTTCGAAGCGGATGCGCGCGCGTATGGCGATGGCAGATACGAAGGGTCGGACGGTTCGAAATACGCGACGGTCGACGATGGCGTTGTCGGAATGCGTTTCGTAGAGAAAGCGGTTGCAAGCAGTCGAAACGAGAATGCTTGGGTAGAGATGTAGGATTTGAACAAGGTAGGGCAGCCCCGCTGAAAGAAGTAGCGCAACCAACGCGGCATCCCGCTCAGCGGGATCGCCCTACCTAATAAACAATGGTGTTCATCATGTAGGCCCGCAACGCGGGACATCATACGAGCGAAGCGCATCCTGTTAAAAATTCCTTACCCTAATCGGCGTCCGGCTATGCGAGGTTGCCCTATCTTTGGCCTTCCGCAGCCCAGGCTCAGTGCCTCATTGCGAGGTAGGTTCGAATTTTTCTGCAATTCGGCGCAACTTTAGAAATTCCACTGTGTAGTGAGGTCGAACGATCATGGACATCGAACGACCTGAATTTGCGAAACGAAAGAAGAGAAGACAGCGAATCATAGCTGTACTAGGCGGACTTGCATTCGCTGGCGCGGTGGTAGGGCTCTTCCTTTATGAGCCGGGACCTTATCATGTGAATGAAGCGAACGTATTGGTTTCGGAAGTCGAACGGGGGCCCTTGATCCGCCAGGTGAGAGGGATTGGGACGCTGGTGCCCGCGGACGTTCGTTGGGTTGCGGCTCGGTCTTCGGGACGCATCGAGCGTATTCATATTTTGCCAGGCGCCCTTGTGGACAAGGGGAGTGTGATCATGGAATTGAGCAATCCCGAGCTGGCCCAGGAAGCGGCAAGCGCGGAGCTGGAGTTGAGCGCGGCTGAGGCAGACTACGAGAGTTTCAAAGTGGAGCTTGAGAGCGCGATATTACAGCAAAAGTCTGTGGTAGCGCAGATAAGCGCGGAGTATCAGGACGCTCAGTTACAATCGGAAATAAACGAAGAGCTTTTCAAGGATGGCTTGGAGTCGCGTCTGGCGATGAAACGATCGCAACTGCGAGAGCAGCAATTGGGGACAAGACTCGAGTTGGAGCGGCAGCGATTGGCTTTTAGCGAGTCGGCGATGGAAGCCCGCTTGTCGTCGCGCGATTCGCTTCGGGAGCAGGCTCAAGCGCGATACGCCTTGCTCCGGGATCAGTTGGATGGGCTAATCGTCAAGGCAGGATTCGACGGTGTATTGCAAAAGCAGGATGTCGAAGTAGGGCAACGCGTGGTTACAGGCCAGAGCCTTTCGCAAGTTGCCGATCCGGCGAGTCTGAAGGCGGTTATCAGGATTTCGGAGCATCAAGCGAAAGATATATTGATCGGACTGGAAGCGGTTGTCGACACGCGCAATGGAGTCGTGGAAGGGCGCGTTACACGCGTCGACCCGAACGTGGAGTCGGGTACGGTGGCCGTGGATGTGGCTCTTTTCGGTGACTTGCCGAAAGGAGCGCGGCCCGATTTGACGGTCGAAGGCGTCATTGAAGTCGAAAAGCTAGACGATGTGCTTTTCGCTGGGCGTCCCATTTACGCCAGTTCCGGCAATACGTCTAGCGTCTATCGATTCGAGGGATCCAGCAACGTGGCGTCGCGGGTAGCGGTTCAGTTCGGCCGATCGTCTGTGAACGATATCGAGGTTGTTCGGGGGCTGCAGGTAGGAGATCGTATCGTTATATCCGATACATCGGATTGGGAAGGGTACGATCGGGTCGAGGTGAGATGAATGCCTGGGCGCTTAGCAATGAATTTTAGGATGGATGAATATTATGAATAGTGAACCTCTAATAAAAATGGCGGGCCTAAAGAAGGTCTTCCAAACCGACGAAATCGAAACCTATGCCTTGGCCGATGTCCATTTGACCGTCGACTCTGGCGAATTCGTTTCAATTGCTGGACCTTCTGGGTGCGGAAAATCGACCTTGCTTTCGATTATGGGCCTGCTGGATAGCCCTTCAGATGGCGAGTACGTTCTCGATGGGCGTTCGGTCGCTCATTTGGGACGGGCTGAAATGTCGCGTATCCGGAATCGTGAGATTGGATTCATTTTCCAGAGCTTCAACTTGATTGGGGATCTCTCGGTCGCGGAGAACGTAGAGCTGCCTCTAGTCTATGGAGGAATAGCGAAAGAAGAGCGTCGCAAGCGAGTGAAGGAAGTGCTCGAGCGCGTGGAAATGAGCCATCGTTCGGCTCACTTGCCGAGTCAGCTCTCCGGAGGTCAGCAACAACGCGTCGCAGTGGCTCGGGCCCTGACGACTCAAGCCAAGATCCTATTGGCCGACGAGCCTACGGGCAACCTGGATTCGAAGAATGGCGATCGAGTCATGAGCTTGCTCAAGGAGCTCCACGAGGATGGATCGACGATCTGCATGGTCACTCATGACGATCGTTTCAATGCCTACGCGGATCGGGTGGTGCAACTGTTCGATGGGAAGGTCGTTGAAGAGGCGTTGGTTTGCTGAGCTAGGGACTTGAATAGGGCGAGAAGGGTCGAAAATGAATATACTAAGCGAGATTAAATTCACGCTCCGCTTGTTGCGAAAGCAAATCGGGTCGACAGCGATGGCTGTTTTGGTGATGGCTGTAGGAACGGGCGTAGCGATTACGATGTTCGCATTCGTCAATGGGATTATGTGGAGTCCCATCGGGATGGATACGAAAGGTGAATTGGTCCATCTCGAATGGGACGGCTCGGGAAACGATCGATTGAATTCGGTCGAGGTGAAGCCTCAGGACTACGAGGCTCTCAGAGACGAATTGGATAGCTTTCAAGACTTAGAGTCTTTCGCTTTCCACAGCGCGTCATTCTACAACCCTGCGGGGTCGAGCTATGCGAAACGCTACGAAGGCGTTCGCGTGACAAGCGGATTCTTCGATTTGCTCGGAGAGCCGATGCTTTTGGGAAGAGGTTTCGAGGAGATTGATGTCGCGGGCAGTCAGGACAGCGCGGTGGTCCTATCCTACGAAGCTTGGCAGGATCAATTTGGAGGCGCTGACGATGCAATCGGAGCGAGCGCCGTATTGGATGGACGCCCTCATACGATCGTTGGGATCGCGAGACCTGGATTCGCGTTTCCTGGGGCAGCGGAAATCTGGGTGGCGACCGATTGGCAGGAAGAAAAGAAGCAAGGGCGTGACCACTGGCGGGGAACGGAGGTAATCGGCGTACTTAAAGAAGGCGTGACTGTCGACCAAGTGCTAACGGAAATCGAAGTAGTGGCCCAGCGCTTGGCGAACGAATTCCCGGAGACTAACGAGAAGCGGCTGGCGATGGACATAAAGCCGTACAATTTCGAAGTTACGGGCGAGGAGTTCTATAAGCTCATGTACGCGATGTTGTTTTGCGCTGGCCTGGTGTTGGCGGTGGCCTGTGCAAACGTATTCAACGTCATTATGGCGCGGGCGGCCAAACGGACGAATGAGCTTTCAATTCGAGCGTCTTTGGGGGCAACGCGCGGACGAATCGTGTTTCAAGTGATTCTCGACGGACTGTTGTTGAGCATTCTCGGATCGATTGGCGGCGTTGTCATTGCTACCTGGGCCCTGAAGCTGATTTGGATGCGTGTCGAACCGTTGAGACTGCCGTATTGGTGGCACATGGACATCAATGGAACGGTGGTCGCTTTCATCGTAGGGGTAACGATTGTGGCGGCGATCGGCTCTAGCCTGATTCCAGGCTTGCGAGCGGCTCGGGCGTCTACGGTTGAAAATCTCAAAGACGATTCCCGTACCTCGTCGAGTTTGTTTATCGGATTTCTTTCTAAGGGCATACTCGGGGTGCAAATCGTATTCACCGGCTTGCTGCTTTTCGTTGGGGTCATGATGATGCTCGTGTGGAATCACTTGGACAATCGAGACTATCCATTTGAGCCATCGACGATTCTGCAAACGAATCTAAGCGTAGCGGAAACGGGGGGAGAGTCTTCCAAGGAAGCCTACGTCGAAATACTCAAGGAACTGAAGGGGCGACTGGAAGCGGTCCCGGGAGTGGAAGGCGTTTCCTATTCGCCGATGTACAGCGGGATTTTCGGGCATGGTCGAATCTTCGAATTGGATGGCGAGGTCTACGATAGCGAGGAATCCAAGCCGCAGTCGGAAATCGTGATTACCGGTCTCGACTACGAGAAGGTATTCAAAGTCGAGCCGCTTGCCGGGCGAGCGTTCAATTCCTTGGACACGGCTGATTCCGAGCGCGTTTGCCAAGTGAACAAGGCGTTTGCGGATCACTATTGGCCGAACGAGGATCCCTTAGGAAAGCGAATCAAAATCCTGAATTTGGACGAAGAAGTGTGGCGCACGGTGGTTGGCGTAATGCCGAACGTGAAGCCCGAACCCTTGCCGGGGGAGGATCCCGTAAAGAATGGATACACTCAGATCTTCATGCCGCATTCTCAAAACAGTTGGCCGGCCGTGTTTATCCTGTTAAGAGCTCAAGGCGATCCGCATCGCTTTATCGAGACGATGAGACGGGAATTGAGAGTGGTAGCGCCTCAACTGGCTTTTCAGAACGAGTTCATTACATTGGAAGAGATCATCGACCGAAACATGGCGGGCAATGACATTTTGATGGGCATGTTCGGCGTATTCGGCATCGCAGCCCTGATCAAGGCGACGATCGGCCTGTATGCCATTATGAGTTTTACGACGAGGCAGAGATTCAGGGAGTTTGGAATTCGAATGGCCTTGGGAGCGAATACGAAGCGTATCATGATTCTAGTGCTCAAACAGGGAGCCCTACTCTTGCCCTTGGGGAGTTTGCTAGGGATTGCGTTGGGGCATGCTGTGGCTCTCGTGTTGAAGAACCTTTTGCAGATGAACGAAATTCCCATCGGCCTTACTTATCCAGTCGTCGCTGGCATTTTGATTGTCGCAGCTATTGCGGCCATGGGAGGGCCTGCCTGGTCCGCCACGCGTATCACACCGATGAAGGCGTTGAGAGTGGAATAGCTAATGCAATACAGGGAGCTTGATTTTCGGGAAATGTGTATGAAACGATTCAATACGGTTGTTGCGCTTGTTTTTACGCTCGGAGCATCGATTGGCTGGTCTCAGGAAAATGAGGAACGCTACGAGTTGGGGCTGCGGGAGGCGATTGCCTTGGCATTGTCCAAGAATTTCGCTGTGCGAATCGATCGATTGGGTCCCGAGAAATTCGAGCAGAGCGTCAGGCAAGCAAAGGGGGCTTTCGATCCTACCTTGGCCCTTTCCGCGGGAACGTCTTCGGAGGAGTTCCTGGGGATTGAAGACGAGGACGAACAGGATGACATTTCCGCCTCATTGGGAGGCGTTCTACCTTGGGGCTCGAGCTACCGCGTGGGGTTTGGGGCGACGGATCGATCGGAATCGTTCCTAGGTAACGCGGCGGGAGCTAACGGTCTGGCGACTTTGAGAGTGACTCAGCCGTTGCTGAGGAATTTCGGGAAGACTTCTAACTATGCTTCGGTTCGGATCGCGGAGAAAGGACTTGATCAGCGCAAGCTCGGTTTGCGAGCGACGATGATGGGTACGGTAGCCGATACGATCGTGACGTATCACAATTTGTACTTCGCTAAGCGAAACCTGGAAATCGCGATTACGAATCGCGACCTTGCTAGTCAGCTCGTGGCGGACAATCAGCGCCGTTTGGAAGTGGGAAGCATTGCGGCTGCGGATATGACCGTGGCGGAGACACGATTCGCTTTGAGAAAGGAAACGGTTTTGATAGCGGAACGACAACTTCGCGAACAGGAGAACGCGATGAAGCAACTGATTTCCGATTCGGTGGTAGGCTTGCTGAAGTTGCGAGTCGATGTGGTGGATCTCGGATCGCCTGAGCATTATGAAGCGAATCCGGACGATGACTTCGATATTGCTTTGGATCTTAGGCCTGATTACGCCACTGCGACACTAGGGGTGCACATTGACCGGATGGAGGTGGATAGAGATCGTCGCCAACGTCTCCCCAGCTTGGATCTAGTAGGGCAAGTCGAGTATGGCGCTCGTGGCAGTTCGTTTGGTGGAAGCATTGCCAATTTGGATGGCGAGCGAAGCGATTCCTATCGATTGGAAACCGTCTTTTCCATGCCGCTGCCCAACCGTCGGGATCGCTCCCAATACGCGATCTCTCGGATCGATTTGCGGCAATCGGAGATCGGACTGGATCAACTGAAGCAATCGATTCTCATTCGGCTCGATAATGCGGCGAGAAACGTGACCTCGAGCTGGGATAGGATTGAAGCTACTCGAGCGGCGCGGCTCTTAGCGGAAAAGTCGCTCGAGGCCGAAGAGAAGAAGCTTAATCTGGGCGTTAGCCGATCCTTCTTCGTCTTGGAGCTCCAAGGCGACCTAGCCAATGCCCAAAGTCGAGAGACTCGCGCGATCACTGATTATCACAGCGCTGTGGCTCTTTACGAGTTGGAGAAGGGAACGATTCTGGATACGTATGGGATAGAGAGCTATTAGCAGGTGGCAATTAGTTGATAGCGCCCTTGCCCTGAAGCCGATGCGCGCGTATGGCGATGGCCGATACGAAGAGGCGGTCGGTTCCAAATACGCGGCGGTCGACGATGGCGTTGTCGGAATGCGTTTCGTAGAGAAAGCGGTTGCAAGCAGTCGAAACGAGAATGCTTGGGTAGAGATGTAGCGTTTGCTCAAGGTCGGGCAGCCCGGCTGAGAGAGATTGCCCTGCCTTGGAGAGCCCTACTTAGGTTTTGGGCTGGTTGGGCTTAATGAGGCCGCTCCAGGCGTTGTAGCCAATGGATTTGACTTTGCGCTTGTATACTTTGTCGCGACAGGTGGCGTAGATCGTATCGAAGTTCGGTCCGCCGAAACAGAAGTTGGCCACGCGTCCATTGGGTGTAGGGATGATCGCTCGTGGGCGACCCGCTGAATCGCAAATCTGGATACCCATATTAGTGGCGACCCAAATATTGCCCACCGTATCCACGCGTACGCCGTCGGCTCTCGAAAATTCGTCGGTGTCTTTGCGATGCAGCCAGATGAGGCGCTGCTTGTGCTCGAGCGTTCCGTCGGCTTTGATCATGTAACTGTAGATCCAGTGCGATTCGTAGTCGGCCACATAGAGTTGGGTCTGATCAGGGGATAGGGCGATGCCGTTTGCGAAACGCAATCCCTGGTCGACTTCGACTTTCTCGCCATTGGGGCGAAGCAACCAGACGCGGCTTCGATCGGAGCGCTTCGAGTCGTTGGTAACGGGTTCGGTGATGTAGGCATCGCCGTTGCGAGCGATGACGATGTCATTGCCGCGTATCCCGGTAGCGACGACTTCTTTCTTTCCCTTCTTGTCGAAGGCCCAGACTTCGCTCGCGGCTGCGGCGAGCGTGTAGCGTTTTCCGTCCGGACCGTAGGCCATGCCGTTGGCCCGTTGCGTGTCCGACATCCATTCGCTTACCTTGCCGTCGAGCGATACATGATAGGTTTTGCTGGCGCCGAGATCGTTGAAGTAGACGTCGCCCTCAGGTGTGGCCACAGGTCCCTCGGTGAATCGATAGCCTTCGCCGACGAGCTCCCATTCTTCGTCGAGCAGCATAGTGTCGTTCATCCACTTGGCTTGCGTGCCTGAATTTTGGGGAAGGGCGGGCCAGTTCTTCCACAGCCAACGCATGGCGTCGGGGAAGACGGACGTGGCGTGCTTGGCATTGTGGCCTCCTTCTCCCCAGGCGTATTTCACCTCGTATCCAGAAAATTCTAGAGAGCGTTGCATTGCCTGATTGCCTATCCACCAGTCGCCAACGTCCAGATTGTTGTCATTGCTACCACCTTGAAGGAAGACGCGGAGGGGGAGGGGTTCTGTTTTTCGAATGAGACCAGCGATTTGTTCACCGCCACGCATGGCGACATAAGTGCCGACGCCAGTGAAGATTCGGGTGTAGCGGAGCGGTTGGGAGAAGGCGACCATGAAGGCGGCGATCCCGCCACTGCTGTTGCCGGCGATCATTCGATCGGTGGGTCGTTTTGAGAGGCGGATAGGCAGACCTTTGCCGGTTTTCATTTTCTCGACGGCGGGCAGAAGATCGCGTTCCAGGAAGAGGGCGTACAGGTCGTGCAGGCTGTCGTATTCGAAGGAGCGATTCAGGCGGTCTACTTGCGTGTCGGGATCGTCGATGTGAACGCGTCCATGAAACGCGAATACGCCGATGGTCACTGGCATGTCGCCTTTGTGGATGAGATTGTCGAAGACGGTTGTCGCGTCGTATTTGATGCCGTCTTGTCCTACGTAGAGGCAGGCTGGCTTGGAAGCGTCGTATTGAGCTGGTATGTAGACCCAGATTTTACGCGAGGTGCCGGGGAAAACTTTGGACTCGTCGAAGGTAAAGGTGAGAATCTCGCCTTTAGGCACGCCATCCTGTTCGACGGAATCGGGGTGAGTGGGCCACTCGTCTTGGGCGAGAAGGCTCGCGGTTGGAATCAGTATCGAAAGTAACAGTACGATGGGTCTCATAAATTCTTGCCTTGAAAAGCGGGATAGTCGGCGGGGTAGCGAGTAATGCGAAAGACGCTGTGCGGCCCCTCGGGACCAGCAGGTGGCAGGGTTACGGGATTGTTGTATTGCCAGACGATTTTCCCTGCTTGGGTCACTTCGAAGAAGATGCCTTCGGAGCCGGAGCAGATGAGCGTATTGCCATTAGGGAGACGTTCGGCACCGGATATAAAGGACGAGTAGAAGTCGGTTGGATTAGGGGCCTGATAGGACCAAGCCAGCGCAGCAGGTCCGAATGCCCTGCCTGTTTCGATGCGGTAGGATCCATCGGCGTTCAGCGGCGGCGCAATCTCGTCGATAGTGGAGAATTGGCCAGAGGGTCGATTGGAGCCGTTGTTGTAGATGGTGATGTTGCCGGCGCCGGGCTGGCCGCTCTGAACCCAGCGAGGATCGTGTTGCTGGAAGAGTTTACGGTCGGCGGGCGCGCCGGCTCGGTAGTTGGCGGGATTGCCCCACCGGTAAAGGATGTCGCCGCCTTTGCCCGCGCGCCCGCCTTTGGAGCTTGCCGCTTCTTCAGTGGTCGTACTGTGATCGATGACGATGATTTCGTTGAAGCTGCGCGGGCTGAGCACGATCTGATCGAGCTCCGGGTTGTAGTCGATAGAGTTGGTGTGCATCCAATCGGGACGTGGGCGCGGGTTGAGATTGACGTCCAGTTTTTCCGGATGGGCTGCGACGTCGCCATAGTTCGCTTTCGATGCGTCATGATCCTGGATGAGGTGATCCCAGGCGGACCAATACCAGACGATCTCGCCGGACTCGGGACCGGTCTGTTTCACTTCGACGACAGTATCGGGGAAGATACCTCGATCGGAAACGGTGTCAGGCTTACGCCCGGCGGCAATGGCTTCCTCTTTGGATTTCCGTTCCCAGGCGAGGATGAGCACGTTACCGTTGGGCAAGGGTTCGATGTCATGGTGCTGGTGAAAGTCCTCGGACGAGTAGACGTAGTGCCAAGTTCGATTGCCCTCCCAGTCGAAGCGCTCCACGCGTCCGCCGCTGGGACCGCGGCTGCCGAAGATTTCGTTGTCGAGAACCTTGCCGGCGCGGAGCAGGTCTCCGTTGGGGAGAATGTAAGCGCAATTGGAAGGGTGATGCTCGCTGGTCCACTTGTGGACGACTTCGCCTTGCATATTCAGCAGCAGCGTTTCGTTTCCGCGGAGTGGCGAGTACAAGGTGTAGCCTTGGAAGGCCTCGGGGGCATTGCGTATCAGGCCGCGCTCCTGAGAATGAACGGGCAGAGCAAGGGCGAGTAGGGTTAATGCGCGGAGAAAGAAAGGTAGGGTATTTGTCATGGGGTATGGGATTGGGACAAACCGTAATCGGAAACGCTAACTTATTGGGAAATTTCGAAAAGTTTGCCTACAAGGCGTTTTGCTAACCTAATCTGACGGGACTTCGAATTGATCGATCGCGATTATCTTTGGTTTCCAAGTTCAACCTCAAGACAATATCCCCAATTCCTTATGAGCGACTCTACCCCTGACAGAATCGACCCGAAGAAATCCGAACGACTGCTCTCGCTGGACACTTACCGTGGCCTAATCATGGTGACGCTGGCCTTCGGCGGATTCGGAATCGCCCGAACGGCGAACTTGGCCCTAAAGGAAAATCCGGATTCGGGATTTTGGGCTTTCTTGAAGTATCAATTTTCCCATGCCGAGTGGGTGGGCGGCGGTTACTGGGACATGGTACAGCCGTCTTTCATGTTCATGGTGGGCCTGTCGATGGCGTACTCGTACGTAAAGCGTCAGCGTCAGGGAGACTCGTATCAGAGCATGTTACGTCACGCGGGGATCCGAGCGCTGATTTTGATCTTCCTGGGTATCTTCCTCACATCGCACGGTCCCTTGACGCGTTGGTGGATGACCAACGTGCTGACTCAGATGGGACTGGGTTATGTCTTTCTGTTTCTTCTTTGGGGCAAGCCGTTCAAGACTCAGAGTATTGTCACAGGAGCAATCCTTGTCTTTACCTGGCTGCTGTTCGTTTTGTATCCAGGATCCGGATTGAGTCTTAATGAAGGGGCTCCGCAGTTGAATGTGAAACCCGATTGGGCTCAGGAACATCTCGAGGGTGTCGATTCCTCCTGGCATAAGAATGCCAATGTGGCCCATGCCTTCGACACATGGTTTCTGAATGCCATGCCGAGCGAAGCCATGTTTCTCAAGGAAGGATCCGATCAGGTTCGAGGGAAATTCATCGCGAATCCAGGTGGCTATCAGACGCTGAATTTCCTGCCTTCATTGGCGACGATGATCTTCGGGCTGATGGTGGGCGAATTGCTGCGTTCCCAGCGTTCGAAAGAAGAGAAATTGAAGCTCATCGCTATTGGGGGAGTGATTGGAATCATTGTAGGGTGGCTGTTGGGCGTCACTGGGATCTGTCCGGTCGTCAAACGTATCTGGACGCCCTCATGGGCCTTGTATTCGACTGGCTGGTGCTGTCTGATGTTGGCGGCGCTGTATTGGTTGATCGATATTCGTGGATACAAGCGATGGACCTATCCGCTGATCGTGGTCGGGATGAACTCGATCGCGATTTACTGCATGGAAATGCTGCTCAAGCCCTGGGTGGCGGCGAATCTCAGGCGTCATTTGGGAGATGGTATCTTTGAGGTGGCCGGAGCGATGTACGCGCCCATGGTTCAGGCGACACTGACGGGATTGGTCTTCTGGGTGGTCTGCTGGTGGATGTATAAGCAAAGGATCTTCGTGAGGATATGAGGCAGCTGTTAGCTGTTACCGTTTGGCGTTTGGCTTGGGCTGCATCCCGCTGAGCGGGATTGCCCTACCTAGAAGTTGGTTGCGGTGGCCGGAGATTTCTACTTTGTTCGGTGCATGAAGTCGGTTAAGCCTCTTGGTTTCTTGTTAGGTTTCGCTTGTTCGTTTGCGTCATTGGGCGCTGATGAGTACATTACGAAAACGGATATTCCGTATTACGACGAGGCGATGCGCTCGTCGGATGGATACATCAAGGAGCGGTGCGTGTTGGATGTCTATTATCCTAAGGGAAAGAAGGGCTTCTCCACGATCGTGTGGTTCCATGGGGGCGGATTGAAGAATGGCAACAAGTCTGTTCTTGAGGGTTTCAAGGATCAGGGCTTGGCGGTGGTGGCCGCTAATTATCGATTGCATCCGAAGGTATCGGCCCCGACTTACATTGAGGACGCGGCTGCTGCGGTGGCGTGGACGTTTGGGAATATCGAGTCCTTTGGAGGGGACGCGTCCTTGATCTTCGTGTCAGGCAGCTCGGCAGGTGGCTACCTAACGGCCATGGTCGGATTGGACAAGCGGTGGCTGGGGGCGCATGACATCGATGCGGATCGCATTGCTGGGCTCATTCCGTTGGCTGGTCAGACAATCACGCATAGTACCGTCCGCGCGGAACGTGGGATTGCTGCGACGGTTCCTGTTTTAGATGAGCTTGCGCCCGTTCACCATGTCCGGGCCGATGCTCCGCCGATCTTGCTGATCACGGGCGATCGTGAGATGGAGCAACGCGGTCGTTACGAGGAAAACGCTTATTTATGGAGAATGCTGAAGGTCGCTGAGCACCCGGACGTTCGACTGTTCGAGTTGGACGGCTATGGGCACGCGCCTAAGGAGCCCGCAGCGCCCTTGATCATTAAGGAAGTGAAGCGCATTACGAAAGAGAGGAAACGATAGCTAATAGCTAATAGCTGTTAGCTATTAGCGGTTGGCGGTTGGCGGTTGGCGGGTAGCGATTGGCTTTTAGCCTAACAACCAGGATGCGGTCTGCGGTCGCAGACCTTTCATAATGCGCCTGATGGATCGGGGCGGCATGATTCCTTTTCGGAAGTTCATCATGTACGCTCGCGCAGCGGGGTATCATGTCAGCGAGCTCTCAAGCGCATCCTGTTAATCGATTCCACTCAGTCAGGATGAATCTTTTGCTTTGATCGCTGGGCGGAAACGCGGAAGGATGGTGGCTATGTTTTCTTCGGTTCGATTTTGGTTTTCGCTATCAGTTGGGGTGTTGGCCTCAAGCGTAACGTTGGGGCAATCGACGGTAGATCTGTCGAAGGCGATCAAGCAGGAGGATCTTAGGCGGGGATACCACTGGACGCCGGAGGAAGCGAATCTGGAAATGAAGGGTTTTGCTCGGGCGTGGTCGGACAAGGACTCTTGGGAGGAGCGGGCGGCGGCGATTCGAGCGGGTATCCTGAAGGGCTTGCATTGGGATCGCATGCCGCAAATCGTAGGCGAATTTAATCCCATCATCCACAGCCGGCGACACTTGGATGGTTATTACGTGGAGAACATCGCCATCCAGAGCTTTCCGGGATTCTACATCACGGGAAATCTGTATTTGCCGAGGCAGATCAAAGGGCGCGTGCCTGCAATCCTCAATCCACATGGGCATGCCCAAGACAAACGCTTCACTGAGGACGTGCAGAAGCGTTGCGCATCGTTCGCTCGTCTGGGGGCGATTGCCTTCGCATACGACATGGTGGGCTACGCGGATTCGACGCAGACCACGCATAAGATGCCGATTGCGGCGCTGCTCCAAACTTGGAATAGTACCCGCGTTCTCGAATATTTGCTGTCGCGTCCGGATGTGGATCCCGAGCGCATTGGCATGACTGGCGGATCGGGGGGCGGTACGCAGACCTTCGTGTTGACGGCCATTGACGATCGAATCACAGTATCCGCTCCGGTGGTACAAGTGTCCGCCCACTTTTTCGGAGGCTGCGTGTGCGAGAGCGGCATGCCGGTTCATAAGGGCGCAACCCACGCCACGAATAATGTGGAATTCGCAGCGATGGCGGCGCCGCGTCCGTTGATGCTGGTCTCCAATGGAGCCGACTGGACGCGAAACACGCCGCGCATCGAGTATCCTTATGTGCGCAGCGTCTATGCTCTGTATGATGCGGAGCACAAGGCGGAGCACGTTCACTTGTTTGGCGAGGGTCATGACTACGGTCCGTCGAAACGCAGCGCGGTGTATCCTTTCTTCGCCTATCACTTGGGGCTGAGTTACAAGCGGTTGCCTTACGACAATGGATTCGACGAGAGTTTTGTGACGATTCTGCCGCCTGATGCCTTGAGAGTGTTCAACAAGGATTATCCGAGACCGGACGATGCCTTAGTTGGCGACGACGCGGTAATGGCGGCGTTAGGCTTTAAAGCAGGGAAGTGAGATCGAATACCCCAAAAGTTGCCGAGATCGTGGGGCTTGAGGCTTCCACTTTGTCCGTCTGCAAGAGTTGAAAATGGCGTTAACAACGTTCACTCGCCCTACGGTACCCCTTGATCCTGGCCCAGCGATGCTGGGATCTTGTCCACGAGCTTGCTAATGGATCTAGCGAACTCGGAACGGGGTGAGCGATGTTCGTATTTTTAGTTCGATTTCAATCTTCATAGCGCTGATGGTAGTTCGGTTGGTTCGGATTATGAATAGATCTCATTGCGTGATTTTCTTGAAGGCAGTTATCGTGGCGGCCGTTTGTTTTGTCGGCGTTTCTTGTTCGAAGGATACGGGAGATTCGAAGCGTCCGAATATTATTTTGGTCATGGCGGATGATCAAGGATGGGGAGATGTTGGATACAATGGCCATCCGTTCGTGAAGACGCCTGAGCTCGATGCTATGGCTCGCGATGGATTCGTTCTCGACCGCTTCTATGCGGCTGCGCCGGTTTGCTCGCCGACGCGAGCCAGCGTAATGACTGGTCGAACGCCGATACGAGCGAAGGTACCGCAGCACGGACGCTACATGCGACCGCATGAACGTACGATTGCGGAGAACTTGAAAGCCGCTGGGTACGTGACGGGCATTTTCGGGAAAGTCCATTTAGGATCAGGCCAGCCGGACTCGCCCTGCAATCCCAGCGGGATGGGCTTCGACGAATGGGCGGTTGGACTCAACTTCTTCGACAACGATCCCTACTTGAGTCGCAATGGCGTCGTAGAGCGCCACAAGGGTAAGGGATCGGTCGTGTCGATGAACGATGCCCTGGAATTCTTGAAAAAGCACGCCGAAGGCGACCGGCCGATTTTCACGATCATTTGGTTTCCTTCGCCCCACGATCCACACGAGGAGATTCCTAACGGCCCGAGTCTCTATGATGACAAGCAGCATGCGGGATACTATAGAGAAATCACTCTCTTGGATCAGCAGATGGGACGGCTGCGTCAGGAGCTGCGATCGCTAGAGATCGCCGAGAACACGATTCTTTGGTACTGCAGCGACAACGGCGGATTGGTGGAAGCGTTTTCGGGCGGACGGATGAAGAAGGGTAGTGTGTACGAGGGAGGTTTGCGCATCCCTGGAATCGTGGAGTGGCCGGCTCGAAAATTGCATGGTCGTTCGTCGGTACCGGTAGTGACGAGCGATATGTATCCCACTCTCATGGCCATGGCGGGAGTGGAACTCGATTCGCCCCATCTGCTGGACGGAATCGACGCGAGCGCTATCTTCGAGGGCGAATTGAAATCAAGGGGCGCGCCGATCGGTTTTTGGCACAATTTTCAGGGTGGACAGTCCACATGGAGTGATCGGATTTTGAAGGCCATCATGGAAAAGCAACAAGCGGGCGCTCCGTTGCCGCACGATCCGCCTCGCATGCAAAAAGACGTCGATGAGTATCCACAGTTCTCCGAGAATACGACGACTGGGCATGCGGCGTGGAATGATTGGCCTTGGAAACTGCACCGGATCGACGGCGAAGACTTCGAGCTGTACAACTTGATTGACGATCCCATGGAGGCGACGGATTTGTCCGGTCAGGCCGAACACGCGGCGCGCTTCGAGCGCATGAAGTGCGAGTTGGACGCGTGGATGCGTTCGGTCGTGCGGAGCATTAACGGCGACGATTACGCGGAGAATTAGCGGTCGCTAGGAAGGCTTGGTCTCCTGTACCGTTCAAATTGGCGTAGTCACTGGATATTAATGCTCTCTGTAAGCATATCTGCTAAGCATGAGGCGAGTGTCCATTCGCATGCGATTTTCCTGTAATTCACGTGTGTCCTTATTGCGGCTTGCTCTCGGGCAGCCCTTGCCAGCAAGCTCACCAGGGTGACGCGATAAGCGACGTTGCTACTTCTCGAATTTTTCTTATTCCTTCCTCGTATCATTCATGAAGACTCTAATCGAAGATTCCTGCGCTAAGCTCGACGACGTGCGGAACAGCCTGTCGCAAGTGGTTGTTGGGCAAGAAGCGCTGGTCGATCGCTTGCTGTTGGCTTTGCTGTGCAACGGCCATGTGCTGATCGAAGGCGTGCCAGGCGTGGCGAAAACTCTAGTGGTGACCACGCTCGCTCGCTCTTTGGAGGCCGCATACAGTCGCGTTCAATTCACGCCGGACTTGTTGCCGAGCGATTTATTGGGCAGCCTGGTCTACGATCCGCGGGAGCATAAGTTTTCGGCCGAGAAGGGGCCTATCTTCGCGAATCTGGTGCTTGCCGATGAAATCAATCGCGCGCCGGCCAAGGTGCAGAGCGCCTTGCTCGAATCGATGCAGGAAAAGCAAGTAACGCTAGGCAAGGAGACCTTCTCTCTGCCGCATCCATTCCTCGTGCTGGCGACGCAGAATCCCATCGAGCAGGAAGGAACCTATGCCTTGCCGGAAGCCCAGGTGGACCGGTTCATGTTCAAGCTCAAGGTGGGCTACCCGAGCATGGACGAAGAGCATCAAGTGATGCGTCGCATGGCGCGTTCGACTCCCAACGTGACGGTGGATCCGGTGATTTCGCTGAACGAGATTCTGGAGATGCGGACATTGCTCGATAAGGTCTTCATCGACGAAAAGGTTGAGCGGTACATTTTGCGTTTGGTCGATTCGACCCGCAATCCGGAGACCTATGGTTTGGATATCGGTCGCTATTTGAGATTCGGCGCTTCGCCTCGGGCTACCATCTATCTTTCGCTCGCGGCCCGCGGGTTGGCCATGCTGCAGCATCGCGAGTTCACCGTTCCTCAAGACGTGAAAGATGTGGCAGGCGACATTCTGCGTCACCGCATGGCTTTGTCCTATCGAGCGGAAGCCGAAGGATTGACCTCTGACGACCTGATCGAGCGCATGCTGGCTTCGGTGCCGATTGCCGAGGAATGAGTCTGAATCGCGAAAGCCGGCTAAACCTGATTGAGCTCAAATGCCGTCGACCCGTCGAGCATTTGCTGGCGGGCGAGTATCGTAGCGTCTTCAAAGGGCGTGGTATCGAATTCGAGGATGTGCGCGTGTACGAGCCGGGCGACGACGTTCGTTTCATGGATTGGAAGGTGACGGCGCGTACGGGCGTGCCGCACGTGAAGCGTTATATCGAAGAGCGGGAGCAATTCTTTTTCCTGATCGTCGATTTGTCGGCATCGACGTTGAGCGATCGAAACGGGACCAAGCGGCGCACGCTGGCGGAGTTCTGTTCGTTGCTGAGCCTAGCGGCCTTGAAGAACAATGATCGCGTGGGATTGATTCTCTTTACCGATCGGGTGGAGCATGTCGTGCCGCCCGGAAAGGGGAGCCAGCAGAGTATGCGCATTCTGGATGCTTTGGATTCCTTCGAGCCGACGGGCAAGGGAACGAACCTTTCAGTAGCCTTGGATACCTTCGGTCGAATGGCCCGCAAGCGATCAGTTGCCTTCCTGGTCTCGGATTTCCTGAGCGAAGGCTACGAGAGGGAGTTACAGGCGGCTTCTTTCAAGCATGACGTGATCGCAGTCAACTTGATCGAATCCCAGGAACTTGAACAGCCGGAACGGGGTTTGGTGCGCGTGAGGGATTCGGAGTCGGGTGAAAAGCGGGTCATCGATTTCGGTCCGCGACAAGAGAAAGCGAATCCTCGTATCGAAAGTCTGCGAGAAGGGATGCTCGATTGCAGCGTCGATTTGATCGAGTTGCTAGTGGGCGAGGATTGCGTGGCCGCGTTAAGAGCCTTTTTCAAGTCGCGTCAGCGACTGATCGCCGACGAAACGGGAGGATAGTGGAAATGTGGAATGGTGAATGTGGAATGTGTAATTGGACGAGATTGTGTGGGTGTCGTCTGTTCGCTGGTTTTGCATTAATAGTGTTTGGGGTTGTTTGTGGTTTTGGGGAGGCTCGGGTTTCGGTGGAGCGGTTGGGCGATGAGGACCTGTTGCCGGGGGATTTAGTTGAATTCGAAGTGTTGCTAAGGAGCGAGGCTTTCGAGCGATTCGAATTGGTCGAGCCGAGAAGCGCATCGCTCCGGTTTGTGGCTAAGCAGAGCTTTCCGGTGCAGCTGAATGGAGACTCTGGATACGAGAGTAAATGGGTTTTGGTGTATCAGATTTTGCGATCGGGTGAGATTGCGATGGAGAGCGGTTCGCTTTTGGATGCGCGAGGCGAGGTGGCAGTGACAATCGAACCAATGACTCTACTTGCTCTGGGCTTCGGTGGGGAGCAAGACCACGACGGCGTGGAACGCTTTGGGGAAGGGGACACAAACTTGACCGGAGCAAATCGGGGTCTCGTTCTCACGGGACTGCTTGTTGTGATGGCGCTCGTGGGCTTCTATCTTGTTTGGCAGCAAAATCGTCGCAAGGGAAGCGAAGACGTTTCGCCCGAGCTGCTTGCCCAACAAGAAATCGAAGACTTGCGAACGGCCTTGACGCGCGAGGCGGTGGCTCAATCGAGAATGGAGCATTTTCTCGAGCGCTATGGAGATCGCTTTTCGGATCGGCTGCGATTCGAAATCAAGCGATACCTGTATGCGGAAAACAAAGATGGTACCGCATTGGCTCGGATGATTGGAGAGGAGTTAGCTCCATGAGTTTCGCTTTCCCCTGGGCGTTTTTCTTGCTGCCGATCGCGGCTTGGATGGCCTTTCGCGGAGGAGCGCAATCGGGCGTATCTATCGCTTCCATTTCGCAGTGGTCTTTCCTAGGCCGGGGCAGGGCTCGCTATCTATGGCTGTTGTCCGCGTTGGAGTTTGGGCTGTATGCCGCTCTGATTTCGGCCATTGCGCGACCGCAAGCGGGTACATCGCAATCCGTGGAGGAAGCGGAAGGTATCGCCATCGAATTGCTGGTCGACGTTTCGAGCAGCATGGATCGTTCGGTAATGCTGCCGGATCGCAGCAACAAGACGCGCATGGAGATAGCCAAGGAAATGCTGGAGCTGTTTATCCTGGGCGATGATAAGGGATTGAATGGACGGCCGAATGACTTGATCGGATTGATCAGTTTCGCTCGTTATGCGGATACCAGAAGTCCCTTGACCTTCGGGCACAAAGCGCTCGCTCAAATTGTCAGGAACTTGGAAATACAGGATCGACCCAATGAGGATGGAACGGCCTATGGCGATGCGCTGACGCTGGCATGCGCCCGACTGAAGAAGCTAGACGAGCTGGAAGCGCAATCCTCATCGCGGGCTCTTGCCGAGATCGAAAGTCGAGTGGTGGTCTTGCTGACTGATGGCGAGAACAACTCAGGCAATCACCTCCCTCTGGAGGCCGCGGGCTTGGCCAAGCAGTGGGAGTGCCGCGTATACACGATCAGTCTGGGAGAGGCGGATAGTCCTATGCGGGCGAATGATGCGATCGGCGAGCCCGAACTGAGCGCAGCGGAGCAGACGCTGATGCGGATCAGCGACGAAACGGGTGGCGTTTTTCGAAGGGCTACGGGTTACGAATCGCTGCGAGCGATTTACGAGGAGATCGACGAACTGGAGACGACCCGCATTGAGACGCGCAGTTTCTCGATCGTATCGGAGTTATTTTGGCTGCCTTTGCTGATCGCTCTTGGAATGCTCGGAACGAGACTGATCTTGAGTTCAACCTGGTTGAGGGTGGCGTCATGAGCGTATTCGTTTTTCAATGGCCGTGGGTCTTGCTTGGTTTGCTGGGATTGATTCCATTGGCAGGCTTATTGAAGCGGGCTCGGAATCAAAGAGCCGAGGTGCGAGCGGCCTTGGGTCAGCAGGAGAGCGTTTCCCAGAGGTGGCGCGACTGGATTTGTTTGGGCGTTGTGGCTATGTCGTTGATCGCCTTGGCTCGGCCTGGATACGACCCGATTCGGCATGAAATCTCTCAAACGGGGCGCGATGTGGTTTTCGTCCTCGATGTATCGCGCAGCATGTTGGCTCAGGATGCATATCCTTCGCGTTTGGAAGCCGCTAAGCAGGGCATTCGCGATTGCTTGAATGGCTTCAACGGAGAGCAAGTAGGATTGGTGATTTATGCGGGGAGCTCTTCGATATCCTGCCCGCTGACGGCGGACTATGACTTCTTGCGCTATATGCTCTCGCAGGTGGAGCCACGCAGCGTGGATTTCGGTGGGACGATGCTCTTGTCGGCGATAGAAAAAGTCGTGGATCAAGTATTGGATTCCGAACGTCGGGGCTTTCAGGATGTTGTCAGCCTAACCGATGGCGAGGATCACGGTCCGGATATGAAGAAAGTCGCTGAGACGATCAGCGACACGGGCGTCTCTCTTTTAGTGATTGGTTTAGGCGATTCGGTATCCGGTTCTCGGATTCCCGTGTTGGATGATGAAGGCAATACAATACCATTGAAGCATGGCGGCAATATCGTGTACACGAAGCTTCAAGATCGGGCGTTGGGCGAACTTGCGAGATTGTCGCCGGAAAGCCGTTACGAGAAGGCGGGCACGCTGCCTTTCAATCTGAGCGAACTGTATCGCGCGTTTTCGGAAGACAAAGAGGTAAAGGCCAATGACGGCGAAAGCGGATACGTGGTCTATCGGGAAGCGGCGTTCTTCCTCATGCCGATTGCTCTCTTGCTCGCGTGGACTGGGCGAATGAAATGGGGGGACGAGCAGTGAGTCGGTTCTTTAGGCATTTTATTCGTAGGGCCGTCGCTCGCGCCGCGCCGCGTAAGGTTGGAAGAATCGTACTGTGCGGCGCGGCGCGAGCGACGGCCCTACGTGGACTTTGTTTTGTTACTGCGGTTACATCGGTGGGGCTATTTGCTCAGGATGAGACCGCGTTCGAAGAGGAGGAGGCCATTACCTTCGAGCAAGCGGTCGAGTGGTTGGAGGCCGATCGTTTTGAAGACGCAAGTCAGGCCTTCGGAGAAGTGTTGGCTCGTATGGTGGACGAAGGAGCGAATTCTTCGGAGATCGCGGCTACCGCTTTCAACCAGGGGTTAAGCTCCTATTTTCATGCAGAGAGCTTGAAAGCGATGTCGCCTCGCGACGCCTTGATCGCCGCTCAGTATTCGCGCGATTCATTCCTGCATGCAGCCCGCGAGAGGCAGGGGTTTCGCAGAGCGGGTCTGCGACTCGACGCAGTGGCCGGTATGGTAGAGGAGTTGATGGAGTTGGTCGCGGAAGAAGAACGCCGCGAACAGGAACAGCAGGCGGAGATCGAATCGCTCCTCGAACGTATCCAGGAATTGCTAGAGGCTCAGACGAGTCTTAAGGAATCAGTGGCCAATGCGGACATAGAACGACGTCCACCCAATCGAAGATTTCCAGGACAGATTCAGAATCGCCCTACGGAACCCGAGGATGTGGAGCGGCGCTCATTGGAATTCGAGACCGAGCAGTCGCGATTGTTTGCCGAAGGCAAAGGGATCGAGACCTCGATGCAGGATATGGACAAGCGTTTTTCCTTGGCCGATCAAACCATGGCGGATAGACCCGTGGAGGAATTGGATACAATCATGAAGAAGCCATTGGAGCTCATGGGCCAAGCTCTCGATGCTCAATCCGATGCCGCGGAACTGCTGCCCCAGTGGCAGTACTGGCCTTCGGCTCGATCGCGGCAGCAAACGGCCATCGATCACTTGCAGGAAATAATCGATCTATTCGCCTCGAATGGCGATAGCGAAGGAGAAGGCGATTGGGAGGATGAGGATTGGGAAGATTATGCGGAAGGCGAGGATGGCGAAGGCATCTCGTCGTCGATGCCCGTGCAAGGGGATTTTCGCAAAGACGCGATGATGCAGCCGTTGCCTGTACCTAATTTCTCGGCGGAAGAGGTATTGATGGAAGAAATGGGCAGTCAGCAATTTCGCCAGCAACAACGCGCCAAAGCCAATGCCGGAAAGGTGGAGAAGGATTGGTGATGAGGTGGTTGAATAAAGGTAGGGAGGACTGGTTCAGTCCTCCGACGAAGCTAAGAATACGCGGAGGGTCGAGCCGATCCTTCCTCCCTTTTTTCATTCTCTTTGCTATCGTTGTCAGTGTTTCTTCATCTTTAGCGCAACATCACCCCGAGCCCGAAGAAGCTCGCCTCGAATTCAAGGAGGCGTGCTGGTTCGACGACGAGCTTTCGACGGCCTTGGTCTTCGTCGACGCGATCGAGCAGCCGGTGGTTATCTTGCCGGAGTCGGACTCGGAGATTCGCTTTTTCAACTGGAGTGTGGAATCGTTGGAAAACGACGATCGCGGAAACTTTGTCGCTCTTGTTCAATTCATGCCGAGGCGCTCTGGGGTAAGGAGCTTTCCTTCGATTCGCTTGGATAGCGATGACCGGGTATGGGCGACGAAACCGCGTCAGATTGTGGTTGGCGAGGCCCACCAGACGCCGGAAATGAAATTCACCATTGCCGCTCCTAAAACGCGGGTGTACGTGGGCGAGCCGATCCGATTGGACTTCGTCTGGAGCTGTCGCCTGCCGCTAGGGCAGTTAAGGGCGTTTCGATTGTCTCCGGAGTTCTTCAATGACGCGTCGATTTCGATCGCTATTCCCAGAAGTCAGGCGCCCGAAGAAGAGCAGTTCGGGATGCCAGTAGGAGGGCGCCGCGTCATTGCTACCCGTAAGGAAAGTTCGGATACGGAAGCTGGATTGATGGGCGAGGCTCGATTTTCGATCTTCGTTCAGTTCGACGAGCCGGGACAATTCGAGCTGCCGGCGACCCGTTTGCTCTGTTCGCGCATGCTCAACCCGAATAGCCAATCGAATCAGTATGCGGCTTACTTCAATAATGGCTTGTTCGAGTCGCCGGACCGTTCGGCTCAGTACGAGAAGATCGAGGCGTTTTCGGAAGCCATGCGTTTCGAGGTAGTGGCGCTGCCGGAGCGGGGACGCGAGGAATCGTTCAGCGGTCTCTTCGCTCCGGAAGCGATTGAAGTGACGGCTCATCCGGACACGCAGGAAGTCGGACAACTGATGGAAGTGCGCGTCGATGTGATTTCCGCTACGGCTTCGGAAATGCTCTCGCTCGGACGCTTGGACAGACAAGCGAGCTTGCGGAATCGCTTTTGGGTAGGGCAGGAAGTGAACGAACTATGGCGACCCGATGGGAGGACCTTCACGCTGCGGGCGCGTCCATTGACGGTGGAGGCGAGCTTCTTTCCCAGTCTTTCGTTTCAAGTGTTCAATCCAGATGTCGGCGATTACGAGACCTTGCGGACGGATTTGATTCCGCTGACGGTAAAGCCGCGCGATGGAAAGAACTATTTCGATATGGGTTCGATCCCGGGGGCTGTCTATTCGATTGCCGAAAGCCCGGAAGGCGTATGGCATAATGAGAAAGCGACAATTATGAATGAAGCGATAAATGGAGCGATCGGAGCGCTCTCGGATGGAATGTGGATCTTTATTGTAGGTGGAGCGATCGGTTTCGCGTTCCTGCTGCCACGAGTTCGCGAATGGCGTCGCCGCTCTCTGGATACAGATTATCGCAGGCGCAAATTGGCTTACGGTCGATTTCGACGGACGCTCGCTGCGTCGGGCGATCCCGTCGAAGCGTTGCGGTCTCTCATCGCCGATTGCTATGCTCGAACGGAGTCGGCTCTGACGGCAAGCGATGCCGCGAACTTGCTGCGCTCATCGAAAGGCGAAGACTCGCTTGTCAGGGACGTGGAAAACGCTTTGAGCGAGGCCGACCATGCCCCTTATTATCCGGATCCGAAGGAAGCGTCGATTCCTGATCACATTGGCGCGCTGGGAAAACGGATCTTCGCGTTGCTGGGCAAAGCAGCGTTAGTGTTGCTCCTCATTCTCGTATCATTCGAGCGCGACGGTTCCGCTGAAGCGGCGGATTGGACGCAAGCCGAAGCGTCCTTCGAAGCGGCTCTCGCATTGGCATCGAGCAGCGGCGATTCGGAGGCGATCGAGGGCAAGTTCGGGGAGGCGGCTTTGCAGTTCGAGGCCTGTGGCAAAGAAGGTCTGCGACCGGGGTTGGCCTGGTACAATGCGGGCAACGCGTGGTTCAAGGCGGGCGAGGTCGGCCGGGCAATCGCCAGTTATCGACAGGCTCAGAGTTTTCGACCACTCGATGAACGCTTGGCGGAGAGCTTGACCGCGGCTCGCGCTCTGAGAGTGGATTCGTTGCCAGAGGCTGAAGGCAATCGTCCATGGCCCCTACGTTGGCGCAAGGCTCTGTTTTCAGTCAGCTGGCTGAGCTTGGCCGCGGTCGGCCTGTTGTGGTTCCGCTACAGGAGCTTGAGTTGGCGGATCGCGACCGCCGGAGTAGGGCTTTGGGTCGCAGCGTTAGGGGTCGACCTAGCGAAAGAGACTGCGAGCGGACTTTCCGCGGGCGTTTTAATTGTAGACGAAGCTTACGGCCGAAAGGGCCCCAGCTATGCTTACAGCTCGGCTTTCCTCGATCCTTTGCACAATGGAATGGAGATGACTATTCTCGAAGAACGGGCCGATTGGGTTTGGGCTCGATTGGAAGAAGGCAGCGAGTGTTGGCTGCCGGGCGATGCGGTGCAGCGATTGCTTCCGTGATTGGATTCCATTTGGCCTCTAGGATTTTCGAATTCGCGCCCCATAAGGGGCAGGCTCCGGTTTCCTAGGAGAAATTGCGGGTTCGTATTCGAGTATCGTATTTTGCCCAACTCGTGTTTCCTGCGTTCTTAAAGCGCTTCGATCGCTTCGCGCACGGACTCTTCTCGGCCTTCCTGAATGCGAATGAAAAGCTCTTGCAGGCCTTTGGCAGATTGGGTGACCGCCTTGATTCCGCCTGACTGTTTGCGTTGGATCTTAACGGCTCCTGTCCGACCTCCGGCGCCCAGGGACTTGCCGCCGTAGGATCGCCCAATGATGACGCCAAGAACGCCGTCAATCGCTTCGATCTTGCGAATCGATCGAGCGCATTCCTTGCAGGCGCTTTGGTGTCGTCCTCGAGAAGGCATAATCGCTGAATCACTTCTTTGATTTACGGTCTCGAATCGCGATCACCTCGATTTCGAAAATAAGCGTCGAATAGGGGCCGATCGCTCCGTAACCTTTGGAGCCGTAGGCGAGTTTGCTCGGGACGAAAAATCGGTATTTGTCGCCTGGCGACATGAGCTTGAGGCCTTCCGTCCATCCGGGGATGACGTCCCAGAGGCCGATCTCGATCGGTTCGCCTCTCATGAGCGAGCTGTCGAAAACGGCGCCGTCTTCCAAGGTGCCGTGATAGTGGATTTCAATGCGGTCGCGTCCTTTGGGGCGTCTCTCGGACTCGCCTTTCTTGAGGATTTCGTACTGCAGGCCGGATGAGGTCGTGACGATGCCTTCGTTGCCGCTGTTGGAGTCGAGGTAGGCTTGTTCGGCGGCTTTGGCGGCCTTGCGCTGCTTTGCGTTTAGACCGTATGCGGATGCGCCACATCCCAGTAGGACCAAGATGATCGAGAAGAGGCAGACTGTCGGGCTGATGAGTCGCATGCGTCTGGCAATGTCTCTCTTTCAATTGTCCTCGGCAAAGCAAAATTTCGTTCAGCCAGTTCTAGGTTCAATCGACTTGATCGCAGGCTAGCGATTTGCATGGTCATACGGAATGATCAATTGTCGCTTTGCGTTTCTCGTCGCGTTAGCGTTCGGCTGCGTTCTTCCTGCCGTAAGCAAAGCAAGTTTCCTGGAAGAAACGCGGCGGAAAGCCCTGGCGGGCGATGTTGAGGCTCAGGAAACGCTAAGCTATCTTTACCGTGAGGGCCGAGGCGTGGAAAAGGACAAGGATGAGGCTCGAAAATGGTCAGCCTTGGCGGCTCGTTCAAAAACGCGCGTTGCTAGGCCAGCATCCCCGCGACCGGCGCCCAGTTCCTTTTCGGACGATCCCGTTTCGAGTTCAGTTGGACTGCGTGCTCAACCGCTTCTGAGGTCTAGCCAGCGTAGCGAACCGACGCGTCCCAGCCGTTTTTCCAATCCGCCGAGTCGCTCGCTCATCCCGTACTCGAATTCGAGAGGTCAGTCCTATCGCATGCCTCCCACGCGACCTAGTTCGGGTTATGCGAGAAGTCGACCTGCCACGCCCACGCGTTCTTACGACCGCTACGAAGATCTCAGACAGGTGGAGTCGCGCATTCGTCGGACGAGAAAGAAACGGCTTGGGCCGATTCGGCTGATCTGGAGCCCCATCGGGTTTGCCATGAAGCATTCGAAGAGAGCGGTATCCAAGATCGCGCGTCGCTCCGCTTGGGAGATGGCGAGGCCTTATTGAATCCAACTCGGCGAATTCCGGAAATGCAGAGTCGCGCAACGCTTCGATCTAGATTTGAGCGGATTTCGATGCGCGGATGCTAAGTGGCAAGAGTTCCGTCGCAATTGTCGTAAAAAACGATTCCGCGAATCAAGGGTACGCATAACAGCGAGTGGGCCAGGACAAACAAGGGCGAAGGCCCTCGGCAGGATCGAACTTCGGCTATGCGTCTCTTTAGGCTGAAATGGCGTTGCTTGGAGTTTGGGCCCCGCTTTCAGGCGAATGAACTTTAGGCTTTGATTAATTCCTATCCGGCGAAAGTATGGCCGTATGCGGTCGTACTCTCGTTTTTTTCGACTTACCTCATTCATTGCATTTGGGCTCGCTCTTTTTTTCGCCTCGGCCCAGACGCCTGAAACGCTCAAAGGCAAGCATATCCTATTTCTGATAGGAGAACGTGAATATGGCACTGCGGAGACCTTGCCTCGATTTGCGCGGGATCGACTGGAGCCTTTAGGCGCTGAGGTGTCATTCGCCTTCGCCAAGAGCAACGATCGAGCATCGCCGCTCTGTCATGAATTCGAAGGTTTGGGGGCGTTGAGCGAGGCTGACGTTCTCGTCATTAGCGCCCGTCGTCGCTATCCTAAATCCGCGGAGATGCAGCGGATTCGAGATTGGATCGAATCGGGCAAGCCGACGCTGATGATTCGCACGTCCAGCCACGCATTTGGCGAACGCGAAAAGGGTGAAGGCTATCAAGCGCCGAAGGGTCACTCTGCTTGGAATACCATCGATCGCGATGCTCTCGGGGCGAGCTACTTGGGACACTACCGCGATTTGCCGGAGGGGAGCGACGATGCGGTCCGTTACTGGCCGGAAGCGAGGAAATTGGATCATCCCATTCTAGCGGGGTTCGCTTTGGGCGAATTGGTCGAAATGGATGACAAGCTCTACAAATACGAGAACTTGGATCCTGCCGTAGAAGTGCTGCTAAGCGCTCATTACCCAGGCGAATACGAGACGCATCCAGTCGCATGGATTTGCGAGAAAGGAGGCAAACGGGTTTTCTACACATCTCTAGGAACGGTGAAGGAGATGGCTATGCCGAATACGAATCGTTTGTTGATCAATGGATTGGCCTGGCTTGCGGGATCGCCGCAATCCACAGCTTCCCTTCCCATTCCAAGCGTTCGCAGCAAGGAAGCGAGCGCGACGGGCCTGACCCCGGACGAGTCGCGTAAGACGATACAGGCAGGCGAGGACCTGGCGATCGACCTCGTTTCCCGCGAGCCGGAAATGGCTCAACCTTCTTTCATCTCTTTCGACGAGCGCGGCCGAATGTGGGTGGTGCAGTATCGGCAGTATCCCTTTCCGGCAGGGCTGACTCTGGAGAGTCGAGACAAGTTTTGGCGTAACCAATATACGGATACGCCCTATCCGCCGGGTCATTCGGATTACGTTTCGGGGGCGGATCGGATAATGATACACGAGGATACGGATGGCGATGGCTCTTTCGATCATGTTAAGCCGTTCTTGGAGGGTTTGAATCTCGCTACCAGTCTCGCTTGGGACCGGGACGGCATCTATGTGCTTCAGCCGCCCTACCTATTGTATTACCAAGACAAGGACGGCAACGATGTCCCGGACGGCGATCCGGAAGTGTTGTTGAGCGGGTTCGGAATCGAAGATACGCACTCCATTGCCAACAGCATGCGATGGGGACCTGATGGCTGGCTTTACGGCGCGCAAGGCTCGACCGTAACGGCAGCCATCGAGGTCGCTGGAAGCGATTCCCCGCCCATTAAGAGCATTGGCCAATTGATGTGGCGCTACCACCCGAAGAAGAAGGTCTACGAAGTCTTTAGCGAAGGAGGCGGCAATATCTGGAGTTGCGAGTTCGATTCGAAAGGGCGCCTCTATGCAGGCGCTAACGAAGGCCGCAAGTTGGGCTATCACTACATGCAAGGTTCCTATAACCGCAAGAACTTCAGCAAGCATGGTTCGCTCTCCAATCCCTATGCTTTCGGCTATTTCAATGGGATCGAGGAACAAGAGTCTCAGCGGGTAACGACGAATTTGATGATCTATGAGGAAGGCGCCCTGCCTGGCCGATACGAGGGAGCGATTCTCACGGCCAATGCTTTGGCGGGACGCGTGCTCGCGTCGCAACCGCGCCAAATAGGGCCGAGCTTCCATTCGTCGCTTATCGACTTTATGCTCGATGCGGGAGACCGCTGGGTCCGTCCGGTTTATCTCGCGCCTGGACCGGATGGGGCGGTGTATGTGGGCGATTGGTACGACAAGCAGGTGAACCATTTTCGCAATCACGAAGGGCGAATCAGTCCGGGCGATGGGAGAATATATCGAATCCGGTCTGCGAATACGGCTCCAGGTATTTCAATCGACTTGGGGCGAATGGGGTCGAACGAGCTTGTCGATTTGTTGGGCGATAGCCGTCGTTGGTATCGCGAAACGGCCCGACGACTATTGGGAGAGCGACAAGATCGCTCCGTGTTGCCGCGTTTGAAAAGAACCTTGCTCGAGGAGGAGGGACAGATGGCCTTGGAGGCTTTGTGGGCCCTTAATTTGATGGACGCTTTCGATGACGACTTGCAAAAGGCTGCCTTGGATCATTCGAATCCGTGGGTTCGCGCTTGGACGGTTCGGTTGATTGGCGACGAGAGAGATGCGAGCGAGCGCGAACTAAGAAAAATGGTCTCTATGGCGCGCAGCGACCAAAGTATCGAAACGCGTCAGCAACTCGCTTCTACAGCGCGGCGCTTGAATCCGGATGCGGCCCGTTCGATTGTCGCAGAGCTGATGGCGAGAGACGAAGATGCCGATGACCCGTACATGCCGTTGATGATTTGGTGGGCCCTTGAAGAGGCCTGTAGCGCTAAACCGGAGACGATATTGGAACTGTTTCGAGATCGAACGCTCTTCGAACGTCCCATGGCTCGGAAAGAGCTCCTAGAGCGTATTATGCGGCGCTACGCATCGGATGGCAGCCGCAATGCATTGAAGGTTTGCGCGGAACTGTTGTCGATGGCGACTTCCGACGGGAGTCGGAGCGCCTTGGTTCGAGGGTTTGAGGAAGCGTTTCGCGGGCGTTCCATGCAAGGGCTTCCCCAGGATTTGATCGCCGAATTAACCCGCTCGGGAGCAGGATCATTGGGACTGAGAATCCGTCAGGGCGATCGAAAGGCTATCGCGGAAGCGAAAGAGGACCTTGGAAATCCAAGCTTAAATAGGGATATGCGCATTCGCATCATTGAAGCCGTTGGAGAGATAGCTGAACCTACATTGCTGGATGCCTTGCTCGGCGAGCTTCGAGGAAAGGACGAGGCAATCTTGATGGTGACCCTTTCGGCTCTGCAATCGTATAACGATCCGTCGGTCGGCGATTCAGTGGTAGGACGGTATTCAACGTTCAGCGACAAGATTCAAACGGCAGCTCAGACGATGCTGGCCAGCCGCGTCGCTTGGTCCCAAGCCTGGGTTAATGCTATCGCAGCGGGAGAAATCGATAAGGAGACCATTCCCGACTACGCCGTTGCCAGTTTGCGCCAACACGAGGACGTTGCGCTCGATGGGAAGCTGAATCGCTTATGGCCGCAATCGCAGGGAGCGAGCGAGGCCGAGGAAGCTGAGATGAACCGAATTCAGTCAGTCCTTTCTCTGGACCCGACTGGTGGGGATCGCTATGCGGGGCGGGACATCTATTTGTCTCGTTGCGGGGCCTGTCACAGCTTGCACAGCGAAGGAGGCGATATCGGTCCTGAATTGACGGGCTACCAACGTCATGATTTAGACAGCCTTCTGCTCGCGATTTCGCGACCGAACGCAGAGGTGCGCGAGGGCTTCGAGAATTATACAGTGAAGACGAAGGACGGTCAGACGGTTGCGGGATTTCTGGAGGATCAGGATGATAATGTAATTGTGCTGCGGCCTATCGGTGGACAGAAAATCGTTCTCGAAAGAAACGAAATCGCTTCTATGGAAGCGGCTGGAGTCTCCCTTATGCCCAGTGGCTTGATAGGGGATTTAGAGGATGAGAGCTTGGTGGACTTTTTCGCCTACCTGCAGTCAACCCAACCTTTGAACGTTCGGTAAACTTTTTTTGGTATCGCTGAGAACATCCGCTTCGTGTCCAATTCGGTCCTCGGATTGCGTAAGTTCTTCAGACGCGATTATCCTCCCTTATCCACTATGACCCCAACGCATACTTTACGAATCTTAATGCAGGGAATTCTCGTAGTTGGAGGAGCCGTTTGGTCAGCGAGCGCGAACGCAGCCAAAGATGACGATAAGTCGTACGGCTCGGATGCGATCATTAGCGAGAAAGATGCCGTGGATCTCGTTGAGGATTCCAGCGTGCGCGAAGCGATTAGCCGTCGGCCGGACTTGTCGTTCGCCAATGTGACCATCGATGGCGAGGATTCTCGACAGTCGCTGGACAGTATCTCGGCGGACTCGGTGTCATCGGTGGAAGTGATGAAGGCTGTGACACCGGATCAGGATGCGGAATCGAGAGGTGGATCGATCAGCTTGAAGACGCGCCCAGCGTACGAGCAGAAGGCGGTTTCAAGGAAAGTGGGATTGGAAGCGAAATACGAGTCACTTGGAGGGCATTGGGGGAAGGAGGCCGAATTTTCGATAGGCGGACCGATCAATAAGGATAGGACGCTCGGTGGCCGGCTATCCTTTAGCATCGATAAAGATTACGACGGCGTTCAGTACATTCTCAAAGATTGGTTTCGGCGAACCATCGATGGCGAATCGCGTCATGCGATAAAGGAGATGCGAATGTACGATATAAACGAGTGGATCGATCGCAAGCATGCCAGCGCTGCATTGGATTTTAAAGCAAGCGATGAGCTCCGCCTGTATTGGCGTGGCAGTTACCGTGATGTGGAGATACGAGAGGATCGGCCGCACTTCAAGTATCGCTTCAACAAAGGAACCTTCGTGTCGATTGATGAATCGGGCGCTGAGACGATAGGAGCGGAGATCGAGCGGGGCTATCATGCTTACGCGAATGACTATTCGCTGCTCGAAACCAGTGTGGGTGGCGAGTGGACGCAGGACGATTGGGAAGTGGATTTCAAGTATACGATTCAAGATGAAAGCCTGGATCCGCTGTATCACTCGAACTTCGATTTCGTTATGTCGGGCGCGGATCTGCGCTACGACTTGGCCGACGCGAGACTCCCTGAGGTGACGATCACGAATGGTCTCAATTTCGGAAATCTGGACGCGTACGAATTCGAAGACGTTTCCGTTAGAGAGCGGTCATCAAGCGAGTCGGACCAGATCGCAGCGGTAAATGTCGCGCGAGAGCGCTTGTTTGGAAATGAATGGGTAAACCTTCGCCTCGGGGCGAAGAGCCGCGAGCGTGACAGTTCAATCGACTACCAATCCGATTATTATGACGCGTATTTAGGACCGGGATCCTTTTCGGCTGACCAAGTCGTTTCTGATGCAGAAGGGGTCGATTATTTCGATGGACGCTATCGCTTGGATCGATTGATCGACGGGGATAAGGTCAATGCCTTCCTTGTTGAGAACTTGGACTCCTTTCGCTACGACGAGCGACGTTCGCGCGAGCGATCCGATCCGAGCACTTATCAAGTGGACGAACGCGTGGATGGTCTCTACGCGATGATCGACTTCGAATTAGGAAAATGGCGAGGCATCGTGGGAGCTCGCCAGGAAAGCACGGCGATTTCCTTCAAGAGCAATGAAGTGCTGCTCGGGCCCGATACGAATGACAAGGATGGGGATGGCGACTTCGATGAGACGGTGTATCTCGAAACCCGACCCACGGAAGGAGATACGAGTTACGACCATTTTTTTCCGAATTCGCATTTTCGATACAGGTGGAATGATCGAGTGACCTTCATCGCTTCGTACACGAATACGATCAGACGTCCCCCTTATGAGGAAGTCGTTCCTTATCGGCACGTCAGGCTAGAGGATCGGGAAGTGGAAGAGGGGAATCCGGGTTTGAGTCCCACGCTGTATGAGAATCTCGACTTATCCATGGATTTGAAGCTGGGACAGGCGGGTCTTCTTTCAGTGGAACTCTTCGACCGTGGCATAGAAAACGCTATTTTCAGCCGTCAATCTTTCGTCGAAGGCGGTATCTACGATGGCTTCGAACGTCAGCGCATCGAAAACGGTCCCAGCGGATTCGCTCGGGGCATATCGTTTACTTGGAATCAGCCTTTTGCCATGCCTATGGCTCCGGAAGGGTTTTCCTTCAACGCGAATTACGAAGCCAGCGAAACGGAAATCGAGTACCCGTTTAGACCCGGCGAGCGTTTGCCCTTAACCCGTAGTCCGGAGTCGGAGCTCCAACTCGCTTTGAAATACGATCGCGCAAAGCTTTTCGCCCAGCTTAAATGGGACCGGGAGACCGAGAGCATCTATCGTATTGGGAACAGTCCGTCGGAGGACCGATACGTAAGTCCCAATGGCGATTTCGATCTGTCGGTAAGCTATAAGGTGCAGCCTAAGACTCGCCTCTATTTCGAATGGCGAAATCTCACCAATGAACCGGTCTATGACTATTTCATAGGCGATCCCTCGCGTCCGAACTACTATCGTGTGCGCCCTTGGACGCTCAATACGGGCGTAAAGTTCGAGTTGTAGAGGAAGAAACGGTCTCTGGGGCAATCGATGAGGGCCCAAAACTGTCGAATCGCCGATTTGAAGCGAATGTGGGAGCGGCGCGCATCCGCAGTGATGCCTCGTTTTCGATCTAAGAAACTCGTAAATTCGCAATATTCGTAGGATGAATGCGATTTTTGCATTTAAACGGCTGTCCAAAACCGTTCTGTTGACCGTTAATTTAGGTGGAGTCCCAGGGGGGGAGTCGCAACGAATCTCCTGTGTGGGCGCTGCAAACGACTTTCATTTTTGATGAACGCTATTCTCACATCCAAGCGTCTTATTGGGCGCATTGCTTTTATCTCTTCGGCATGTCTGACGGCGTCGGTTAGCCATGGCGCAGCTAAGGCCGTTGACGAGGTCGCCGAAAGCGACGCCATTGTCAGCGAAAAAGATTCGGTCGAATTGGTGGCCGATTCGACTGTTAGCGAGGCGATCAGCCGTCGCCCGGACCTTTCATTCCGCAATGTTACCGTCGACGGCGAAGCGACCCAAGTTTCCTTGGACAGCATCTCCGCGGATGCGGTTACTTCGGTGGAAGTGATGAAGGCGGTGACTCCGGATCAGGATGCGGATTCTCGCGGAGGCTCGATCAGTTTGAAGACGCGCCCGGCTTACCAGCAGAATTCGGTTTCGACCAAGGTGAGCTTGGAGTCGACGTACGAGTCGATTACGGGGCAGCCGGGATATGAGTTTCAACTGAATGTGGGGGGACCTTTGAATGAAAAGCGCACTTGGGGCGGCCGCTTGGGAGTTGGCTACGAAGACGAGCGCGAAGGCATCCAATGGAGCTCCAAAGATTGGTATCGAAAGACGGTTGACGGACAGAGCGGATACGCGCTCAAGGAGCTCAAGGTTTTCGATACGCGGGAGTGGAATCGTTCCCAGGAAATCAATGGGGGATTGGATTTCAAAGCCAGCGAAGATCTGCGATTTTTCTGGAAGGGAAGCTACCAGCTTTTCAACAATGCCGAATCGATGCCTCATGTTGAGTATCGCTTGAGAGCCGGCGATTATATCGACCTTGATGACAATGGAGGAAATGTTGTCGGCGCTACCATCGAACAGGGCCTTTACCAATTCGAGTCCGAATACGAGGAATGGGAAGGATCCTTTGGCGGCGAATGGGACAAGGGAGACTTGCAAGCGGATTTCCGGGTCCAACACATGAAGGAGTCGTTCACGCCTATTTCCTACCTCAACACGGACTTCGTCATGTCCGATGTCGACTTTCGCTACGATCTCGACGATCCGAGATTCCCGAGCCTCTCGATCACGAATGATGCGGACTATAACGATGCGAGCGCCTACGTATTCGAAGATGCCACCTTTAGAGAGCGCGTGAACGATGAGTCGGAAACCCTGTTTTCCAGCAATGTGAAGTGGCGAAACGCGTTCGGCAACGAGCGCATGACCATGCGCATGGGCTTGAAGAGCGTCACTCAGGACGATTTGTCTGGGGGAGAGAGCTCTTACTATGATGGTTACCTCGGCGAAGGGACCCTGTCTCTTGGCGATGTCATGTCGTCTGGACCCAGCTCGAATCCATTTGGACGCTACCGAATCGAACAGAAGATCGATAACGACGCGATGCGTGAATTCATGCTGCCGAACCTGGACGCATTCGATTATAACGAGCGACGTTCTCGCGAGCGTTCCGATTCCAGCGCCTACTATGCGCAAGAGCAGATTGACGCTTTGTATGGCATGATGGACTATCGGCACGGCAAATGGCGTTCGATCGTCGGTATTCGTCAGGAAAATACATCGGTAAACTTCACCGCAAATGAAGTGCTCCTAGGCAAAGACGAAGCGGATAAGGATGGCGATGGCAATTTCGACGAGATCGTCTATCTGAGCACGTCGCCTACTTACGGTTCCACCGATTACAGCAATTCCTTCTCGAACGCTCACGTCCGCTACCGTTGGAACGACCGAACCACTTTCATCGCTTCCTACACGAACACGATCAAGCGCCCGTTCTACTCGCAGATCGTCCCTTATCGTCGCGTCGATTTGGAAGATCGCGAGATCGACGAAGGCAATCCGGATCTGGATCCGACTCTGTACGCGAACATCGACATGTCGGTGGACCTTCGCGTGGGCGAAGAAGGATTGATGTCTTTCGAACTATTCGACCGCCAGATCGACGATTTCATTTTTCAAAGCGAATCGGTGGTTCAGGGAGGACTCTACGACGGTTACGATCTAGAGCGTTTGGAAAATAGCGCGAGCGCTCAAAAGCGAGGCATGTCCTTTACATGGAATCAACCTTTCAAGCTGCCTCTGATCGATGAAGGCTTCTCTTTCAACGCGAACTACGTAAAGCAGGAGACCGAACTCGAATATCCAAGTCGTCCGGGCGAAATTCTCCCGTTGGCCCGCGCTCCTGAGGATGAGTTCAAAATCGCCTTGAATTACGAGAACGATCGCGTTTTCGCTCAACTGAAAATCGATCAGGAGGACGAGACGATCTACCAGGTGGGAGCGAATCCCAACGAGGATATCTACGTCGCTCCAGGCAGCTACATGGAGCTCAACGTAAGCTACCAGTTGCAACAGAAGACACGCGTCTATTTCGAGTGGGCCAATATCACCAACGAGCCTTACTTCGAAAGCTACGAAGGCATACCCGAACGCTCGGCGAGCTATCGCTATCGTCCTTGGAGCTTCGAGACGGGTATGAAGTTCGAGCTTTAGCGGCTGGCCTGAGGCTGGAAGTCCGCAATAAAGCGATTAGCGCCTTGGCTTGCGGAATATCATGAAATGCTGCCAGGGGAGATCGTTTTTGGTCTCCACCCATTCGAAGCCTGCGTAAGCCATCTCTTTCTTGGCCTGGGCCTGAGTCATTTTGTGTAATGGCTTGATGGGGACGCGTTGATCCTCCGCTCGATACTCCAGCAAATAGACGATTCCGCCTGGCTTGAGCGCTTCGCGAATCGAACGCATCATTTCGAAGGGATGGGAAAATTCGTGGTAGGCATCGACGAATAAGGCGGCGTCGATTGAATCGGGAGGCAGCTGGATGCTTTCGATACTGCCGAGGTGAGGACGCACGTTTTCGATGCCGGTTTCCTTCGATTTTCTGGTTAGGAAGTCCAGCATCTCCTGCTGGATATCGACGGCGACAACTTCGCCTTCGGGAAATTTCTGGGCGAGCCGGAAGCTGTAGTAGCCCGAGCCTGCGCCGATGTCGGCGATTACGGCATTGGGCCCAAGGTCGATGAGGGCAATGGCTTTGCTGGGCGCTTCTTCGGCTTCACGATTGTTGCGTTCGAGCCATGCGATCCCTTGGTGACCCATCACTTGAGCGATCTCTCGTCCGAGGAAGTATTTTCCGATGCCGTCGCGCGTGCGAGCTCCCGAAGTGTAAGGCGACGAGCTGTCTTCCTGGGAGTAAAGGATGGAGCAAAGCAATAGAAGCGCGAGGGTGGCGATGCGTCTCATATCCCTTGCTTACAGGATGCCCCGGTTTGAGTCAATGGAAGGGAATGGATTCCATTCAGGGAGGAATTGAGATTTGAAAACGGTTGTGGGGCCGTCGTTCGCGAAGCGCCGCGTTCCTCGATTTAGAATAAGCCAATGCGGCATGTCGCTAGCGACAGCCCTACCAATGATGCCTGTTCTTAAGCTCAGTTCCTCCGTGTACTCCGTGGTTGGAACTGTCTACTCTGCCTCGGCCAGATAGCGCTCGGCTTCGATGGCGGCTTGGCAGCCCATGCCGGCTGCCGTGATGGCCTGACGGTAAACGTGGTCGGCGCAGTCTCCAGCGACGTATACGCCGGGGATTCCGGTCTTAACCTGACTGCCGTTTTCGGGCAGGAAGTAGCCGTTCTCGTCGACTGAAATCGCTTCGGCGAAGGGGCCTGTGTTTGGAATGTGGCCGATGGCGATGAATACGCCTTTGCAATCGATGACGCTCGTTTCATCGGTTTTCACATTCTTGACTCGAATGCCGCTAACATTGCCCGTCTCGTCAGCTTCGATTTCTTCCACGACGGTATCCCACGCAGGCACGATCTTCTCGTGGGCCAGGGTTCGATCCGCCATGATCTTGGAGGCTCGAAGCTCGTCGCGTCGGTGAATCAAAGTGATCTTGCTGCAGAAGCGAGTGAGGAAGAGCGCTTCCTCGCAGGCCGTATCGCCGCCGCCGATTACGACTACATCCATATCGCGGTAGAAGGCGCCGTCGCAGGTGGCGCAGGTAGTGACGCCCTTGCCGCCGAACATTTCCTTCTCGCCCGGAACGCCGAGCAATCGCGGAGAGGCTCCCGTAGAGATTATAATCGATCGGGCTTTGTATTCCTTGCCTGCGGCTTTGAGGGTGTAGGGCGATTGCGAAAAGTCGACCGACTCGATATAGCTTTGCTCGAAGCGCGTGCCGAAGCGAGTGGCTTGCTTACGCAGATTGTCCATCAGCATGAATCCGTCGATTCCCTCGGGAAAACCAGGGAAATTTTCGACTTCGCTCGTTTGCGTGAGCTGTCCGCCGGGCAAATTGCCTTCGATCACGAGCGGGTTCAAGTTAGCCCGGGCAGTGTAGATGGCAGCTGTCAAACCGGAGCATCCGGTGCCGACGATGATGACGTTTTCGATATCTGATGACATAGATTATGAGAATGAAGGTTCGGAGATGACAAAAAGGGGTCGCTTTGGCAATGGGAGATTCGAGAAAAGATAGGCTTTCAATAGTCGTATATTTGGCTTAGGCGGTTCCGAGTGAGTTCAATAGTCGATACGCATACGCATTTGGAGCGATTTCACCGTAATGGTGCCCTGGATAACGCGCTCGAGGCGGCAGCGAATGCAGGGGTCGCCCGTATGGTCACCGTGGGTACGGATTCCGACGATTGGGATCTGTATGCGTCAATGGCCGAAGCGCATGCGGGACAGGTCGACTATACGGTGGGCATTCACCCCTGTTCGGTCGAAGCGGGATGGCAATCGATGGCCGCGAGGATCGAATCGTATTGGCAGAGAGAAAAGAAGCCGGTCGCCCTAGGCGAGATTGGTCTCGATCGATTCCATCTGCCGAAAGACGAGGCTGAAGCGAAGGCTGTGTTCGAACGCCAGAAAGCCGCCTTCGCGTATCAGCTCGAAATCGCCAAACGCTTGGACGTTCCCGTGGTTGTTCATTCGCGGGGCGCTTTCGAAGAGTGCGTGGAAGTTATCGATAGTTCAGGAATGGATTGGACGCGGGTAGTGTTCCATTGCTTTTCCGAGGGCCCTGGCGAAATGAAGCAGTTGATGGATCGCGGCGGTTTTGGAAGCTTCACCGGCATTATTACGTTCAAAAATGCGGATTCGATTCGCGATGCCGCTTTGCTCCAGGGACTGGATCGGGCGATGATCGAAACGGATGCTCCCTATTTGGCGCCCATGCCGCATCGGGGAAAGCCGAATGAACCGGCCTATCTGAGGCATACGGCCGATTTTTGCGCGGAGCTTTTCGGAGTCGATCAGGCGACCTTCGGAGCGGAGACGACTGAAAACGCGACGGCGTTCTACGGCTTGGAATAGTCTCTGCAGCTTGAACAGGCCGACTTATCGCGGGTCGAGACGATCGATGTCCTGCCCGACTACTTTTCGTCGAACTTGCTGGCGAAGAGCTTTTCGAGCTCGTCCAGGGCATCGTTGGCATCCGGGCCTGTCGCGATCGCCTTGATTTCGGAGCCTTTTCCAGCTGCGAGCATCATGAGGCCCATGATGGACTTGCCGTTGACCTGCTCGTCGTCCTTTTCGAAGAACATTTCGCTTTGGTACTTGTTGGCGGCCCGAACGATCATGGCAGCAGGTCGCGCATGGATTCCCATTTGGTTTTCAACCAAGAGATTCCTTTCTACGGATTGACCTTCTGAGGGCAGGTTTGCTGAGTCCATTAGGGCCTACAAATAGTGTTCTCGTTCCTAAAACAAGAGAGAATTAAAAAATTTGCGAGTTCACAAATATGCGGGAGGGGTTTTTATCCCAAGCATGCTAGCGATCATCGCTCCCGCCCGCCTGGCCTCGACTCGATTTCCAGAGAAGCTCTTGCACCCGATTCATGGCAAGCCACTCATTCTTTGGGTGGCTGAACGTTTAGCCGCTGAAGCGCCGGATATCCCGCGCTATTTCGCAGTGGACGATGCGAAATTGGAGCGGGTTTTGAAGGATGCCGGGCATGAGGCTGTGATGACGCGCGTAGACCATAGTTGCGGCAGCGATCGAATTGCCGAAGCGAATGAATCTATCGGCGCAGATGCGATAATCAATGCTCAGGCAGATGAACCCTTGGTGACGGCGGGACAGATTGCGTCGCTGAAAGCGATGATCGAGGGCGGCGCTAGCATGGCGACCTTGGCGACTCCTTTTTCGAAGCGCTGCGATTTTCTCGATTCGAACCAGGTTAAGGTCGTCCTTTCTAATGGCGGGAAGGCGCTTTACTTTTCTCGGGCTCCCATGCCGTATCCTCGCGATATTTTCAATAGCTTCGATGACGACTGGGTGAGAGATTCTCCGACCTACCGGCATCTTGGCTTGTATGCGTATCGGGCGGACTTTCTGAAAACCTACTGCGCCTTGCCACAGGGCAAGCTGGAGGCCATCGAAAAGCTGGAGCAGTTGCGCGTTCTGGAAAACGGCTATGATATTCAGGTCGGTTTGACCGATGAGCCCTCCATAGGCATCGATACCGAAGAGGACGCGGCGAATTTCGCGGCGTACTTGGTGGAGTAGACTGTTAAGGTACGCCTGGGACTCGTCTTCCCCGCGAAGCGATGCCACGCAGAGGCAGGCGAGATTGCCCGATCTGCTGCGTTACGCGGTTGCGCTGACTGACTCCGCTACCAAATCGTAGAACTTGGCGAAGTTCGGATTGGCGTCGCTGGGTCCAGGGCCGGCTTCCGGGTGGTATTGGACTGAGAAGACGGGCTTGTCCTTCAATTTGATGCCGGCGACCGTGCGATCGTTGAGATTGATCTCGGTAACCTCGGCGCCCGCTTCTTCCAAGCCTTCCTCGGCGGTCGCGAATCCGTGGTTGTGGGCGGTGATCGCAACCCAGTCGTCTTTGAAATTCTTGATTGGCTGATTGCCGCCGCGGTGACCGAACTTGAGCTTGTAGGTTTTCGCTCCGATCGCGTGGGTGATTATCTGGTGGCCGAGGCAAATGCCGAACGTCGGGTATTCGTCGATCAATGCTCGCACCGTCTCGTGAGCGTAGGTTACCGCTTCGGGGTCGCCGGGACCATTGGAAAGGAATACGCCTTCAGGTTCGATTGCCTTGATTTCCTCGACGGAAGCGGTGGCAGGGAAGACGTGTACTTCAAAACCGTGGAAGGCGAGCTCACGGAAAATCGACTGCTTCGCGCCAAAATCGAGGGCAGCAATCTTGAAAACGCGCTTATCGTCTCCGGCAGCCCGAATCGTGGAGCCCGAGGGATTGTAGGGCCAGTTCTCGCTATCCTTGGGCGAGTAGACGAAGGGTTCGGAGCAAGTGACTTCCTTGACGTAGTCCGCTCCGACGATGCCTTCCCACTCCTGAGCTCGCTTGACAGCCTCTTCGTCGGAAATGTCCTCAGTGCTGATGCACGCCTTCATGGCTCCGTGCACACGCAGTTTCTTGGTCAATGCTCGGGTATCGACACGCTGGAGTCCGGGTATGTCGTTTTCCTCCAGGTATTGCCCGAGTTCCTTCTGGCTCCGCCAGTTGCTGGCGATGGGACTGAGCTCACGAACGATGAAGCCTTGCACCATGGGGCGATCCGCTTCGATGTCTTCTTCCGTGACGCCGTAATTGCCGATCATGGGCGCGGTCATGGTGACGATTTGGCCATAGTAGGAAGGATCCGTAAGGATCTCCTGATAGCCTGTCATGCTGGTGTTGAACACCGCTTCGCCGACAACGGTCTTTTTGCTCCCAAAAGGGACTCCGCGGAACACCGTTCCATCTTCTAAGGCCAGTACGCCAGATCTTGATTCGCTCATTTCGGATTTCGAGAAAAGGTAGTTTACGGATACGCGCCAATCCCTTTTTGTGGGTAATTTGAAAAATGAGATTGGAATGGAGCTGGGCGCAGACAAATTGCCCGTCCGTTCGTCTTTACTCCAAGTGATTTACGCAACGCGCTATGCCTTATTCCGAAGATAGAAACTATTGGTACGAAGGACAGGGACTCTGGAACCACGTTCCGGAAGAGCAGTGGAAGGACTGGACCTGGCAGCTCCGCAATCGGATTACGACAATCGAGCAGCTTGAGCAACACATGGAGCTCACTGAGGAAGAGCGTCGCGGCTGCGAGCATGCGAACAGCAAGCTGGCCATGGCGATTACTCCGTACTTCTTCAACTTGATCGACCGAGACGATCCGGATTGTCCGGTTCGCAAGCAAGTGATCCCGAGAGAAGGCGAAATGAAAGTGTCAGCGGAGGAAATGCTGGATCCTGTCGGAGAGGATAGCCATTCGCCCGTTCCCGGACTCGTTCACCGCTACCCGGACCGCGTCCTGTTCCTGGTGACCGATCGATGCGCTGCGTACTGCCGCTATTGCACCCGCAGTCGATTGGTGAGCAATGCTCAGGATTACAATTTCCATCCCGAGTTCGAGCAAGGCCTTCAGTATATCGAATCGCATCCCGAGGTTCGCGATGTGCTTTTGAGTGGCGGCGATCCTCTGTTGCTGTCGGACAAGAAGCTCGATTACCTGCTAGGGCGCTTGCGAGCGATTCCTCATGTAGAGTTCATTCGCATCGGTTCGCGTATTCCGGTCTTCATGCCGCAACGTATCACGGAAAGCCTCTGCGATGTCCTGCGAAAGCACGGGCCCATTTGGATGAGCATCCATGTGAATCATCCCAAGGAATGTACGACCGAGCTGAAGGCGGCTTGCGAACGTCTGTCATTCGCAGGAACTCCCTTGGGCAATCAATCGGTACTGCTCAAGGACGTAAACGATGATGCCGATGTCATGAAAGCTCTGATACATCGTTTGCTGCGCATGCGCGTACGGCCGTATTATATCTATCAGTGCGATCTCATCACAGGCAGCGCTCATTTGAGAGCTAACATCTGCAAGGGATTGGAAATCATACGCAAACTGCGTGGGCATACTACGGGCTACGCAGTGCCTCAATACGTCATAGACGCCCCAGGGGGCGGAGGCAAGGTTCCCATCAATCCCCAGTACATTACCAAAATCGACGACGACGCGATTCACTTCCGGAATTTCGAAGGCAAGCTGTATCGCTATCCCATGCGTAGCTTTACGATCGACGACGATTGCCGCTGCGAAGAAGCGGGCGTGGGAAGAGACAATAAGGCGGAAGGTTGAAGGCTTAAGGTTTGGAAGGTAGCGGCCGATCTCCGAGCGGCCAAAATTCCTGACTGCAAATCGGTTGTTTGTGGCCGCTCGAAGATCGGCCGCTACCTTCTCGTTGCACGCGGTCTTCGCGAGCGAAGCCCCTACGATAATGGGCGAGCGAACAATCCGTTCCGTTGGAAAACGAAAAACGCCGCCACTTGCGTGACGGCGTTTGAAATTCGTTGAACTGCGGATCGCTTAGCCGATTGCCGCTTCGTAATTCGCGTTGGCGGCTTCCCAGTTAACTATATTCCAGAATGCGGCGATGTAGTCGGGACGGCGATTCTGGTAGTTCAGGTAGTAGGCGTGTTCCCAGACGTCCAATCCGATGACGGGCTTGCCGCCAGTCATGATGGGCGAGTCTTGGTTGGGAGTCGAGCAGACGCACAACTTGCCGTCGCGAACGCAAACCCAGGCCCATCCACTGCCGAAACGAGTAGCTCCGGCCTTGGCGAAGTCCGCCTTAAGCGCGTCGAAGCCACCTAGCTCGCTGTCGATGGCTTCTGCGAGCTTGCCTACGGGAGCGCCGCCACCGTTAGGTCCGAGAACCTTCCAGAAAAAGCTGTGGTTGGCGTGACCGCCGCCGTTGTTCTGTACCGCCCCGCGAATGCCTTCCGGAACGGAATCCAAATCCGCGATAAGATCTTCGACCGACTTGGCCGCTAGATCGGCGTGCCCCTCGAGGACGCCGTTGACATTGTTGATGTAGGTTTGGTGATGCTTGGTGTGGTGGATCTCCATCGTGCGCGCATCGATGTGAGGTTCCAACGCGTCGTAAGCGTAATCCAGTGCAGGAAGTTCGTATGCCATAATATGATACCTTTCAGATGATGATGTGAAAAACGATTCGTCGATTAGTAAGTAAAGAATATACTTTGTCAAATGATTCCTCGTCCATTTCGCTGAGACCCGATCTTGGCGTTTCGGGGCGCGATACGTCTGGGATCGACGCTCGACAGCGAGGGCTGAATCGCCATTCTTTAAGCTGATTCTAAACTATCGATCGGCGTCTTGAGGCAAGTGCAGGGCAAGCCGGTTTAACCCCATCGAATAACCATACTATCTACTTATGAATCTCACGAGACGCAAATTCGTTGGAGCGGCTACTTCCATTGTAGCTGCCAATGCGCTTCTGCCAAACGTTTCGGCAGGAACTAAATCAAGCAAAACGGTTAAAGTGGCCACCATCGGCTGCGGCGGCCGTTCGAATCGGGACATTCCCAATTTCATCAAAGCGTGCGAAATGCTGGGCTTGAAGGCCGAGTTCGTCGCTTTGGCGGATGCCTTCGAGGACAAGGCGTTCGAGCAGGCGGACAAATACGGCGTCGACCGTAGCAAGTGTATCGTCGGCTGGGACTCCTATCAGAAGGTGGCCGAGTCGGATGCGGAGTTCGTTATGCTCATTACTCCTCCGGTATTTCGTCCCTTGCATCTGGATTTGCTCGTTGATGCAGGCAAGCACGTTTTGATGCAGAAACCGGTTGCCGTTGACGCGCCCGGATGTCGCCGCGTCGTGGAAGCGGGAGAACGAGCAAAGAAGAAGGGACTGGCGATTTTGGCGGGCACTCAACGTCGACACACCATTGGATACATGGAAAATGCGGCTAAGATCGAAGCGGGCGCTATCGGCGAAATTCTTGGCGGCACTGTCAGTTGGAATGGTACGGTTCCTTGGGTGTGGGAGCGTCAGTCCGGCTGGAGCGACGCTGACTACTTGGCTCGCAATTGGTTGAACTGGTCGGAGATGTCCGGCGATCATTTGGGCGAGCAGCACGTGCACAATATCGATGTGGCGAATTGGTACCTGGGGCGGACGCCTGTTTCGGCGGTCGGCTTTGGCGGTCGAGCTCGTCGCGAAACGGGCAACAACTACGACTTCTTCAGTCTCGATCTCGATTATGGAGATGGTGTTCACATTCACAGCCAGTGCCGTCAAATCAGCGGAACCTATCCGCGCGTCGGCGAATTCTTCCGTGGTACGAAAGGCGAAGTCCAGGGCGGCGGAAAGCTCAAGGGAGTCGATGTTTCCATCCCTAAATTCGATGTGATGGACAAGGATGGCAACGTGCAGGGAATAATTAATTGGATACAAAGCGCTCGCAGCGGAAACCCGATGAACGAAGCCAAGCAGATTGCGGAGTCGACCGCTGCTGCGGTGATGGGGCGCTATGCGGCCTATACGGGCAAGTACGTGCGCTTCAGCGATCTAATGGCCAATCCGAAGTCCGAATTCTATGATTTGAAGGTTGGCGTTCAGGCGGAAGATTTCGAAGGAGGAGTGGTTTCTCTGCCTCCTGAAAACGTGGTGCCTCTACCGGGCGATGGCGGCCAGATACGCCGACGCGCCTAAGGTCGATCGATTCATATATTCAGTCGAGCGGAGAGAATGGAATTCTCTCCGCTTTTTCGTTTCTGGAATCGGCGTCGACCTCAGTTAGCTCGCAGTTTCGAGGGAAGCGTTTTGCCTTCCTTCCAGGAACCATCGACCAACGTTCCAGTCGATATGCGTTGCGCGCCTCGCTGATTCCGCTGAAGCAGCCCGTTGAGAGAATCCATGGCGATCGCTCCCATTTCCTCTCGGTGTTGATCGATGCCGCTTGCTTCGGGCGCATCGTCTGAAACATTCAGACTAAGGTAGCCAATATCCTCTGGAATGCATATTCCTTCGAGCGATGCCGCTTCGAAAAAGCGATTGCATCGACAAATAACGGCGTCGGGCTTTTCCTTTCGCATCCATTCCCGCAACCTAGTCAACGGATCGTCGTTTTTCAGATAAAGGGTGGGGACTTCGTCGTCGATCGACCCGTATTGAGAGCGTTCGTAGTTGTGGGCGGCTTCCCATTGATGGCTCCAGCGATTCGCGAGCTCTTCTCGTACCACGAGACCCACGCGACGATAGCCCCTTTGGCGGAGCTTCTCCCAGCACAGCTGTACGTTGGCGAATTGATTTTGAGTGACGTGATGAAAATATGGGTACTTTGCTGGGGTCCCTATGGTAACGATGGAAAAACTGTCACAGTCGATTTCGAATTTATCGTCATTGTGTTCCAGTGGGGCTAGGATGAGGCCTCTGATACCACGAGTTTTCATGACGTTCCCGACTCGAGCCCACTGAGTCTCGTCGGAATGGGTACAGTATCGCTGTATAGAGTAACCGAGCTCAGCGGCCCTGTCTTCGATGCCGCGCAGGATTTCCTGGGCGCTTTCCAATCGAGTCCATTCTTCGGGATGAGCCCAGTTGGACACTAGGCCGATCGCTGAAAAGCTCTTGCTTGAGCGCATAGCGTTGCGATGAGCGACGAGGGCAGATAGGACTGGATCGGGCGCGTAGTTGAGTTCCTTGGCTATGGATTGGACGCGATCGATCGTTTCGCTGGGGAGCGAAGGATGGTTTTTGAGGGCCATCGAAACGGCGGCGACGCTTAGCTGAGCCCGCTTGGCGATGTCCTTCTGGGTAGTTCGCTTGCTTTGCAGATTCATTTTCGGGGGAGTTCGTTTGGGTTGGGTGACTCTATGTCAGAAGACGAGCGGGGAAAAGAAGAGAGTCATGGCCGTAATGAAAACGAGCAACGCGACGAGAAATTTGCGATACTTGCGCTTTTCGTCGTCAGTCATCGTGAATTCGTCTTCGTGGCGCTCTACGATGCTGGACCTTGCCTCGTCTTCTTGTGTGCGCCTCCCGTAATTGCTCATCAAATACATGTTTGCCGCGCAAATGACGGTGACCCATGGCGATAGATTGAGCTTGTTTTGAAGAAGCGTTGGCAAAATGGATTTGATGCCTTCGAGGGCGGGCACATTGAGTATGCAAAACGCGGAAAAGCCGAGGACGCATCCGATGCAGAGCGTCCAGAAAGCGGCTTGTTCCGTGGAGCGTTTGTAGAAAAGTCCGAAGAGTACGGTGACGAAAACACCCGGAGCGAGAAAGGCCCAAACAGCGAGCAGATAGTCGAATAGGCCTTTGAAATTGCGAATGAACGGCGCGATCAGCATGCAGCTGACGAGCAGGATGACCATGATGATGCGTCCATCTTTTAGAAGGTCCTTTTCGGTGGCGTCCTTCTTTATCTTGGCGAAGAAATCATAGGTGAGCAAGGAACCGCAGGCGCAGAGTCCGGAGTCGACGCTGGACATGATGGCAGCAAGCAGCCCTGCAAGGCAGAGACCAAGCAAACCGGTTGGCATCACCTCGGTGAGCAAGCTGACATAGGCGTTGTCGCGAGCGACGATTTCCTGCCCGATAAAGAGCTGAGAAGCAACGACCCCTGGCGCAGCGATGAAAAGCAGAGCGAGGGTTTTGAGGACGCCCGCGAAGAGGGCGCCCATTTTGGCGTGATAGAGACTGCCGGCCGAAAGCGCCCGTTGAATATAGTCCTGGTCAGTACAATGGCCATGTACGCCGAGAATCAGTCCCCCTGTTAGCATTGGCAACCAGCCGAACGCATGATCCCAGGGGCGGTAGAGCGACCACATGGACTCTCCGCTGGTGGCGTCCTTGCTCTCGAAGAGGGCGTCGATTCCGCCTAATTCGGAAATGCCGAAAAAGAGGAGCAAGGCCCCGCCCAGCATGAGTACGAACATCTGAACGAAGTCGCAGTAGATGACGGCCTTCAAACCGCCGGAAAGCGTGTAGGTACCGGCGGCGATACCGATCATGAAGATGGCCAGCCAATAAAGCAGTTCGGCGTTCGCCATTTGATCCCACCCAAGCAGGTGCGTGAGCACCAAGGCCCCCGCGTATAGAGCGGCTGCTATATTCGCTAGGATGATGATCATCAGGTTGATGAAGGATACGATGATCCGACAACGACCGCTGTAGCGTTTTTCGAAGAATTCGGGAGAGGTCGCTAGCCTAAGTCCCATGTAGACCTTGATGAACAGCGCGGAAAGCAGGATGAAGCAAATGGCGCCGACTAGCTGGAAACCACCGGCGATGATGCCCACTGCGAAAGCCAAGCCGGCTTGTCCCACGAATTGCTGGCTGGAAATATTCGTCGCGAAGAGCGAGGCGCCGATGAAGGGCCACTTCATTTGACCGCCTGCCAAGAAGAACTCGCGGCCTCCTTTGGCTTGACGCCGCGATATCCAAAGCCCCAAACCGATGATGGCGATGAAGTAGAAAAGAATGATTAGAGAATCGAGTAGGTTGATCTTCACGAGTTTGCTGGAGAGGGAGTCGTTTGGGGAGCCGTCGGTTGTCCGACTTAGCTTATCAGTTCGCCTTGAGCGACGGATCCGATCGCGGGTCCTCTCTCTGAAAGCTGAACTAAAGTGTATTTAAATTTGGGGTACATGTTGGGGTGATTGGGAGGCATGAAGGGCGAAGTTTATTTTTCGGCGGCCGCTTTCGGTGATTCCAGGCCTGTAATATCGGCAAGATCGACGCTCATTTTCTGGAGAGGCTCGAAGCGAACGTCTACGGGATGCTGATTATCTGGCCAACGAGTGCCGACGTCGCGCACTTTGACGCCTAGAAGGCGCTTGCTTAACTCTGTGGTGAGCTCTGCCTGCTTATCGGCGCAATCTGGGTCGCCATAGCGATTACGCAGTTCGTTTGGGTCAGCCTCTAGATTGTAGAGCTCGCAATGATCATCGTGGTAGATGGATAGTTTCCAGTCGCCTTGCCGAATCATGGCTCCGGGGCCAAGGCTGGTAGGCAGCTGTGGCGCTTTGAGTCTCAATCCGGAGGTCGCCTCCTTAGCAGTTGGGGCGCCGCCACCTGCTTCGCAGAGAATCGAGTTCTTGCCGGAGTCATCGTTTTGGTCAAGCGCCTGTACCCAGGACTTCCCTACCATGGTGGGTGGGATGGGCACCCCCAGCATTTCAAGCAAGGTAGGCGCTAGGTCGACCTCTTCGGTTAGGCCCTCGAAGGAACTCCCGCTCCATCTCCCGTCGGGGTGGCGAATGATGGCGGGAATCTTGGCGAGGCATTCGTAGAAGACGGGAAGCTTGTGGGTCATTCCGAAGTCGCCCAGCAGTTCTCCGTGATCCGAGAAAAAGAGAACAACCGTGGACCGGTCGAGATCCAACCTTTGAAGCGTATCCAAAATTCTGCCTACCGAGTCGTCGACGTATCGCGTTTGTCCCATGTAGGTCGCGATAGCCGAACGAATGTCCGCTTCCGAGCATGAGTCCATTTCCGAATGCTGTCGCCACACCGCATTGCGAACGGGCTGAGAGTCGGCGTCGTAGCTCGTGAAAGACGAAGGCAATTCGACATCGTTAGGATCGAACAAGTCCTTGTAGGGTTGAGGACAGGTGAAAGCTGGGTGAGGATCTTGGTAATTGACCCAAGCGAAGAAGGGCTGGTCGCCGTGTTCGCTTGTCGAGCGCTCGATAAAGTCGATCGTTTCCTCAGTAAGCTGACCGGTTTTATTGTAAGGATGGTCCTCTTCCAGTTCGAACGAACTGTATGAACTTTCATATAAAGGATGACCGTCGTAGTTGCCAAGGCATACCTCGTGCAGTTCGTCCCACACATCTCCCAAGCGTTCGTAAGTAAAGAGATGGTTCTTTCCAAACATGCCTGAACGATAATTGGCGGACTTGAGCGACGTTACTAGGTTGGGTACCTCGGGACTTATGGTCGACCAGTAATTGCGGCAGCCGTGTTCTCCAACATAGGAGCTGGTCGCGAAACTAATGCGGCTGGGGGCGCAAAGCGGCGATTGGCAATAGCAGTTGTCGAAACGAACCCCTTCCTGTGAGAGACGATCGATGTGCCGAGTGCCAATGCTTGGGTGACCGTAGCATCCGAGGTAGTCAGCTCGTAGCTGATCGGGAGTGATGATGACGAGGTTGTAGGGCTTCAAGGGTCAAAATTTTTTCCTTGATAGCTAGGACGTGCTAGCTATGTCAAGAGAGTAAGCGCCCAACCGTTATGATCGAATGGCGTTTGATCGCTTTCAAGCTATGCGATTTATCTCGCGGTTTTCGTTCCCATGAAAAAGCAAGTCAGCACATCGATGATCGCCAAGGAGGCGGGTATCGCCGTATCGACGACGGGATTCATCCTCAGCGGCAAGGCCCGCAAGATGAAGATTTCCGAGAAAACGGAAAAGCGCGTTTTGGCGATCGCTAGGGATTTGGGATACGTGCCGAATGCTTTGGCCAAAAATTTGCGCCGCAATCGGAGTGGCATCATCGGTTTGCTCTACAATCATCTGAAACACCATTGGGCGGATGAATCGCTCAAGGGAGTCCGTAGCGTGCTCGGGGATACGGAATACTCGCCCTTCCTGTCGACGCACGAATTCGATGCGGGACTTTTGGAACGCGAGGTGGACTTGATGCTCCAACATCGATTTGATGCAATCGTCTCGGTGCCCTTCAAAGAGGGAAAGGAAACGTATCAGCGCATCATTAGAAATGGAACGCCGTTGATCTTTCTCAATGACACGATCGAAGGCATGGACGATGTGGAAGTGGTGGCTTGGGATGCCCTCGAGGCCTCGAAAACGGCAATTGAGCACCTGCTTTCCATTGGGAGACGAAAAATCGCCTTCGTCGGATGGAATGACAAGCGCCGGATGATGAGAGCCCGATTGGAAGCCTATCGAAGCTGTCTCAAGCGAGCTGGCATTGAAGTCAGAGACGATTGGATTCAGCTGTTTCCATTGGATGCCGACATTGGCGATGCCGTGAACAAGATGTTCTCGGGCAAGGAGGCGCCTGATGCTCTCTTCTGTGGATTGGACATCTACGGCATTCAGGCCATAGGCGCTCTAGAGGGACTCGGTCTGCGCATTCCACTTGATGTCGCGGTTGTGGGTATGGGTAATCAGCCTGGCAGCGAGTTCCCTAGTATTGGCTTAAGCACGGTTAACAGTCCCAACGAACAGCTGGGCGCGCGAGCGGCGGAATTGGCGATCGGCTTGATCGAAGGCGACGAGCCCCGTCAAGGTTCGGAGTATCTATTGCGTGGGGATGAACTTATCGTTCGTCGATCCACCGATTTGTCGCAGCGAGTCGCCGCGCAGGAATAAAGGACGATGGGAAATCGAAGGGATTCAAGAATTTTGCGAGAGCGTGATTCAGTTGCTTTAATGTTTAAGCTACAAGTTTGAGACCTAAGTTGACAGAATGCGCTTATTGACTTTCTTGATGGAAGCTAGCTCGTGCTAGTAAGTCCCCTGAACTACTACTGAAACCCATAACCCCATTTTCGAAAGCGCCTCGATACTGCCAAACTGCGACTCGATCGATTTAGGCGGCCTATTCCTGTCGGCAGATTCGTTAGCGCGTTTTCATCGAATACCTGCTGCAAACGAAACAGCATACTCAACTGCTAAACATGAAACTACCAAATATAGATAAACACTTATCGATGGCCATTGGGCTGTCGTTGGCGATGGTTTCGCCCACACTGGCTCAAGACGATGAAGCGATTGAATTGAGCCCGTTTGCCGTTACGGCGACAGAAGGTTATACGGCAACCAATACAATCTCGGGTACGGGATTGAATACGCCTCTTATCAACGTTCCGATGTCGATTAACGTAATTACGTCGGATTTTCTAGACGACAGCCTGGTGGGAGATTTCGTCGAAGCGTTGGATTACAACACGTCCATTACGCAAACGACACGTAACAATCTTGGCGCTACTCGTCCGTCTTCATTTGCGATTCGCGGATTTCGTAATCGAAACCTTTTGGTCGATGGAGTGCTGGGCGGACTGTACTTGCCTGTTCAGATGGTGGATCGGATCGAGGTCGTAAAAGGGCCTAATACGCTTTACGGTCAATCGGATCCAGGTGGTCTCGTCAATGTGATAACCAAGACTCCGCGTTCGGAAGAAGGGGGTGTCGCAACCGCGAAAGTGGGTAATAACGAATGGTATCAATTCAGATTGGACTACACTGTTCGCGCGATGGACGACAAACTCGGTTTGCGCGTGATGACGGACAATAAGGAGACGAATGGCTGGAGATGGGTAGATGGTCAGCGTACCAATTTTCTTGGTGTATCGGGAAATTACAAGTTGGCTGAAAATACCGATTTCGACTTCTTGACTGCTAAGAACAAAGTGGATGGTTTTCCGACGCAGAGAGCCACATGGTCGTTCGAGCGTATCCCCACGGACCTGAATGGAGATGGCGACTTCGATGACAATGTAAATGGTGTTAACGAAGCGAATACGCGTTACAATAATACGTTCATTCCGAAGGAGTATGTCACGTCCACGCCAGACAATATCTTCGAGTCAGACAATGACTTCCTTTCATTAGGCATTCGTCATAGCTTCAGCGAAGGCCATACATTGCAGTACAAATACAACTTCAATGATACGCACCAAAGGGTTTCGTTCCGAGAATTCAATACCTTCGATCAATTCGGCGAATCGAACTCCAATATGTCTCTCAACGACAGTCGCGCTCGTGACGAGGTTCACACGCTCAATGATATCATCAGTTTCGATACCGGGGAAGTTAGGCATCAATTGCTTCTTGGAGTGCGCAAGTCCGAGGACACGCGTGGTGGAGACGGAACCTATCGTCTACGGGCGGTTAACGGCGCTGAAGCGGCGAGGCTCAGACAACTCGAAGCGGATACGGGAAAAGTGTTCCGCGACTATCTTTACAAGGACGATATCCTAAATGGAGTTCCTATTTGGAACGACGATGTGGCGAGCCCTGCAGAAATTCGCTCGTATGGAATACGCAATAATCAGAACGGTCGCAGTTTTCAGGATATTACGACCTACTATGCGACGGATAACATCTTCTTCGCTGATGGTAAGTTCAATCTCCTTCTCGGGGTGCGCAGCACGGATGTCGATCAACGCTCGCTTACTCTCGGAGGAGCCGAGAACTCTTCTCTCAGCGCAAGCGATACGAATTTTCAAATTGGAGGCGTCTATCGTATCAATCCGAACTTGAGTCTGTTCGCGAATACCGCGGACGCGTTCGAGCCGCAAAACCGAACGGACCCTGACACCGGCGAGTTCATCGGTCCGCAAACCAGCGATGCTCTAGAGGCGGGACTAAAGTTCTCCGGACTCTACGACGGAAAGCTCAGTGGTTCAGTAGCGGCATTCGAGATCAAGAAGAATAATGTGTTCCGCAGCGACTACAATCCAGTCACCTTCATAAACGATCAGGCAATCACGAACGATAAGAGCACGGGATATGAATTCGAGCTCTTTTACAATCCGACCGACAACTGGAACATCGTGGCCGCTTACAGCTATATCGATGCGAAAGTCGTTGGAGACGTGGCCACGGGGCTACCATTGGAAGGAGCCACACCGCATCGCTTCACCTTCTTCAATAGCTATACCGTCGAGGAGGGGCCTCTGGCAGGCGCTCGTTTCGGAGGGGGACTCGTATGGGCGGATGGTCCGATCCCTCAATTTGGAAATATTGCAAACCGTTATGTGACTGAAGATGGTTATACGACTATCGATCTATTTGCTCGTTTCCCGGTGACGATTGGCGAGCGCGATTGGACCTTCGGTATCAATATCGATAATGTGACTGACGAGTTCTTCGTTCGTTCTCGCGCTGCGACGAATGAAGCCCGCCAGTTCCTGTTCTCGCTTTCTACCGAACTGTAGAGTTCGGTTTCTAGTATAGGCGTAGTTTGTTTGTGTCAAAGTCCCCCTGCTTTCGGGCAGGGGGACTTTTGTTTTCTGGCAAATAGCCCTCCCAATAGCGATTTGCGTCAATCGGATCTTGTCTCGATAGGAAAGGAATTAGAGTATCTGCTTTATGAATTCGCGAAGTTTTTCAATCGCCTGCGTTCTTGTCTTGATATGCCTTGGGCTTGCGAGTTGTAGCCGGGAGGTCGATACGCGTCCAAATATCGTTCTCATACTCGTCGACGACTTAGGAAAGGAGTGGGTGGGAGCTTACGGCGCGGAGGACATCGAGACGCCTCGCATCGACGAATTGGCTGCGACGGGCATGCGATTCGAAAACGCCTATGTCATGCCGCAGTGCACGCCGACCCGACTCAGTTTTATGACGGGTCAATACCCGTATCGACACGGTTGGGTAAACCACTGGGACGTTCCGCGTTGGGGAGGGGGGTGCAGCTACGACTGGAATCGGAACCCAAGTTTGGCCCGCGTGATCAAAGATGCCGGATACGCCACGGCGGTGGCCGGAAAATGGCAAGTGAACGATTTTCGCGTTCAACCGGAAGCGATGGTGGATATCGGTTTCGATGAGTACTGCATGTGGACAGGTGGAGAAGGGGGTAACCCGCAGAGCGACGAGCGTTTCTGGGACCCGTATATTCATATGAAAGACGGAAGCCGCATCCGCGAAGGAAAGTATGGGCCGGATGTGTTCACGGACTTCCTTTTGAAGTTTATCGAAGACAATAAGGACGGTCCATTCTTCGCTTATTTCCCCATGGTATTGACGCATACGCCGTTTGTCACGACGCCCGACGATTTGGAGGCGAGCACGGATCTTGAGAAGCACAAGGCCATGGTTCGCTATACGGACAAGATCCTGGGCAAGTTCATGGACAAGCTCGACGAGTTGGGGATACGCGAAAATACGATCATCGTTTGGGTGACGGATAATGGGACGGTTCAAAGTATTCAGGGGACGCAGAATGGACGCGTTGTGCGTGGCGAAAAAGGCAATACGGCCGAGCCGGGTTTGTGCGTGCCGTTCATTGTAAACGC
>Ga0066825_10000029_pt1 | contig 61740 bp, 45 predicted proteins | sample ETNtaG_6_FD_65608 | JGI IMG/M metagenome (GOLD analysis project Ga0066825, IMG submission 65608) | Marine microbial and viral communities from oxygen minimum zone, Eastern Pacific Ocean - ETNP201306SV45 | ecosystem: Environmental > Aquatic > Marine > Oceanic | place: Pacific Ocean: Eastern...
CCTTTTAATTCGCCATTCCACAATAACCATTCATCATTCACCATTTAGCGCTCGCGCTATCACTACCCCATGGACATGAATCGTCGAAACTTCGTTCAACTTGCTAGCTCCGCTGCCCTAGCTGCCTCTTTTCCTAACCTCCGCGCTGCGACTGAAACCGACCGATTCGGCGGCTGGACTGGCAAGCGATTCAGAGCCAGCGGATACTTTCGAGTCGAGAAGGACGAAAGGTGGTGGATCGTTACTCCGGACGGCAACGCTTTCCTCAGTTTCGGCATAAATCATCTTTATCCCGACCTTTGGAGACAGGAGTATAATCTCAGCGCCTGGGAAAGAAAGTTCGGTCTAAGCAAGCCCAATCAAGGGCAATTCAATGCCGCTCTCAGAAAATGGTTCCTGCACACCTGCAAGGAATTCGGGTTCAACACCGTTGGCGTCCACAATCAGCTCGGCATCGTAAACACCCCGAAGCCCGCCGTTCCCTATATGCGGCCAATTCACTTCATCAACGTGCCCCATTGGCGTGGGGATGTACCCGATGAGAATTTTCTGGATGTCTTCTCGCCCGAATTTGAGAGCCACTGCGATCGACTGGCTAAGGAACTCGCCCTCCCCGTGAAGGACGATCCCTACCTTCTTGGCTATTCTATGACCGATTGCCCGCTTCTCACCGAGGAAGACCTCCGCGAGCGCACGGATGTCATCGGAGGCGCCCGACGGCCTTCACGTATTGGTTGGCCTCGCAAATTCCGCAACGCCGGAGCGGCGACTCCCGGCAAGCAAGCCTACGTCGAGCTCATGCGGTCGCTCTACCACGGCAATATCCGCGCTTTCAATACGACCTACCAAACCACCTTCGATTCCTTCGATACATTAGCTTCCGCAGAAAACTGGCGCCCCGGAACGGACCTTTCTAACTCCAACGAAACCCGTGACAATGTCGAGTTCGTCAAGCTCGTCGTCGATAAATACTATCAAATCACTCGCGATGCGATTCGTCGTTACGACCCGAATCATCTGTTTTTCGGCGATAAGCTCAACGCGAATACTGACTCCATCGATTCCGTTCTACCGGTAGTGGCTGATTACGTCGACGTCGTCATGTACCAGATGTACGCCAAATACGAAGTGCAGGAGCCAGGACTCGATCGCTGGTCGAGTCGCGTCGACAAGCCCTTCGTCAACGGCGACTCCGCATTCACTATGGTGACCAACACTATGCCGCGTCCCTACGGGCCAATCGCCGACACGCTCGAAGAACGCATCGACTGGACTGAAGAATTTTTCCGAAAGGCCTTCGCTCGCCCTGAATTCGTCGGTTGGCATTATTGCGGCTTAATCGATGGCTCTCAGCTTGTCGCTCGCAAGCAGGCGCGCCAGCACTCCGGGCTTATGGACGGGTTCGGCGAACCGTATCCGGGGTTGGATACGACGTTAAAGCAATGCGCCAGCGAACTTTACTCGATCGCGACGGCAGGCATTTAAACAAAGGCTCTGTGGAGTCGTAGAAGAATGAGCCTTCAGCTGGAGGCCCAAGCTTGGGCTTCATCATAATCGTAGAATATTCTTCGCTCCCAATCGTGCTGAAAATCTTGATTTATTCGTTCGACGAGCTCTCGAATTATTTCCTCTGTTTCCGAGGAGTTCACTATTACGCCGATTTTGATGCGATCGCGAAAGGTTGAGGCTGCCTTAGATAGGGCTCCAACCGAATCGATCACCTTACCCGAATAATCAATCGTCTCTAAGTCTCTAACGTCAACGATAGCCCAGTCGATCTCGTCAAGCCGCTCGGAAGCGACGATTTCTCCATATACCTGAATCACTTCGGAAAAATCAACGACTCCCGAATACTTCAAAAGGTAATGATCCTTATACCAGGTAAGCGTGGCTGGCATGGGCGCCACTCTACACAAGCTCGAGTCGTCTTCAACAATATTGCTTTCCGCCTTTAGGAATCGGCATGGACGTAAACCGCAAAACTTAGCCCTAAATCACGAGCGCTTTGCGAACGAATCTCTCGTACTAAGCGCAAGACGCCCAGACGCTCTCTAAAGAGACTTGCCAAAACTGACATTCCTTACCTCCAAGCTGGCAGCTCCGTCGAGAAACAGAAAGGCAAGGGCTACGTGAATTCGCGTCAGGTCGGCATTCTTGAAATCAGTCAATGGAATTTCGATCGTTTCCCATTCTTCCGTTAGTGGCAGTTCGATATTCGTCTGGCTGCCATCGTCCGGATCATCCACATCCTTCATGTTTACGTATACCTTTGGGTTATCGTTTTGGCCTTTCGCCTCGATTCTTAAGGTATCATATTGCGACAGGTCTATCGCGTGCCGATTGGCCGCGCGATCGAAAGCGATGAAAGAAATGGCTGCCCAATGAGCCCCACCATTGAACGACAGGTTCAGACTTCCCTCAGAACGCCTAAACGAGTTCTGATCGTAGGGTTCAAGCGCGTCTATCTGTTGCGCGTCTTCGGGCCTGTATCCCATGATTCCCCGAATGCTCGAATCTGCGAAAATAGCGCTATAGCTGTAGAAGGAAAGCTGACCATCTCGGACGATTTGGGAAAACCCGAATTGTCTGCCAGAAGGACTCAGCGCTTCGATAGGAGTTCGTAAGGCCGTATTCAAATTCATGGCGCCATTCTCAACGAGATTGATGAAGGCTTTTCCCAAGGCGTCGAGACGCTCGTAATCCAGCAATAGAGATTGGCTCGACGACGCTCGCAATAAAAGGGTCTCGATGCCCGAATCGCGTTGCAGCGCCTTGAGCTTTGGTTGCAACTCAACGAGACGTTCAGGATTTATAACGTTTGGACTTCGGTATTCCCAAATCGGAATTCCATCCGGCCAGTCATTCAGCACGCGCGTATAGAGCGCTCTCAGGTCGTCGTTGTAGCTCGCCTCTTCCTGTTTAATGCGATTGGCCGTGTCGTAATAATCGTAGAGCAACCGCTCCAGTTCGGTCCCTCTAATTAGATCCAAGTGACCAGAACTTTTCAAGGCGTCGAAAGCGCTGTCGCTTGCTACGAAAAAATCGATCTTGCTCCCTTTGAAAAGCGTGTTGCTAGCGAATCCGATTTCCTCCTTTCCTAACGGATGGGCGATACTGATTAACCGTCGTCTCGCCGTGTTCTCGATGACAGCGTTCCGATGTTCGCGAAGAGCGGCGACGGACTTAAGATCGCCTCTCATGTTTTCGGCGATGCTGCCCAAGTAGCTTTGCAGGGCCGCTTCTCGGGTATTGCGCGTATTCCAATTGTCGATCTTCAAGGCAATCAGAATGCCGATTACTACCAGTACCATTTCGCCAAGAGCGTAAATGAGATAGCTACGGAGCTTATCGTTAGCGAACAGCTTGCGTTTAAACGCTCGTAAAAGAAGCAGCATAGGGCTTGAAGACGTTAACGCGTGGGATGCAAGCAAAGCGGCTTGAATTTGACCAGCAAATTGGACGAATCCGACACCAAGCCTGCATCCTATTCGAATACATGGAATCTGCCTCCCGTAAAATTCCGAAAAAGATGATCGATTTCAAGTTGGTTAGCGAATGGATCGTCAATCGTTCGCCGGAGGCCTCACGGGAGTTTGCTTGCGTTTCCATTCCAGGTAATGCGGCCACGCCTCCTCTTCGTCACCGGAAATTGACCCACGGTGCAGTTTTCCGTTTGGCCTCTGAGCAAATGTGTACACATCGCCGCCTAGTTCTCGTAGGGGAACGTCACTCCACATGATAACCTTATAGCCGTTATTCATGGTAACGACGTACTCCTGTTCATCCCAATGGAAAGGAAAGTTTTCGGTGGGTTCATCCGCGTCAGTGTGCACAATCATGCCAATGTAGCGCCCGACGATATCGTCGTGATAAATCCATTCCCGACGGGGTTCTTCATGACAAAATTGAGCGATTGCCGCAATGACCTGCCTGCAACTGTTTGCGCTGATGGCCGAGTTTTGGCTTACATCCTGAGTCACGCGGGCAAGATTGACTGCCGCTAAATGCCCGCCCAAAAGGGCAATCCATGCGAGCCATCGCGCGGCGCCCCTTACCCGAAATTTCGCGCGTATCAATCTGAAGCCAGCGAAGAAAGTTAATAGGATGATTCCGTATCCTAGAAGCGTAAAGCTGCTAAGCCCGAATTTAAACGCATCCAAAATCAGGATCATAGCTACCAGCGCCATCAGGGGTGACAGAAGAATTCCCACTAGCATAGCGCCTTTGACGCTGTACTGGCGAACTCGCGAGAGTGGTTTCCTCATCACCTGTACCCTTTGGATTTCAAAGACTCATAACCGCCTCCGTTGACGGCATTCTCATAGCCCATTTCCAACAAGACCTCTTGAGCGATACCCGACCGTTTTCCACTGCCGCAATACAGAAGTATTTTAGAATCTAGAGATTCCACATGCATTGATACTCTTTCCGCTATTTGCGTGTGGGGAATATTGATCGCGCCCTCGAGATGGCCTGTCTGAAATTCGATAGCTGAACGAACATCGATGATGATGTAGTCATCTTGAGAGTCGGAAGTTGGATCAAAATTGCCTTCTGAACACGATGAAAGAAGCAACAAACCAAAAAATGCCACAGTGTATTTTATCATCATTTTCCCTTTCCGCTTATTGTCTCTTTTCCAACAAGTTGTCCTGTTATCTTCGCTGAGCATCCGGGAGAATGCGAGCTATCTCGAACTCGGATTAAGGTGTTACACTTTATTCAATTTAATTCTAGCCCGCGGCGCTCCGATTCGGTGTGATAATCGAAAATAGCGAGCGTCACAGATTTCCCGAAAACTCGGTTGTCCTGAGGGGCGCGTTTCGCTGTAATTCTAGCGTACCCCTATGAATAGAAAATCAATCGATCGCCGCGCCTTTCTCAGAGGGGTTGGAGTATCTCTCGCCTTGCCGCTTTTCGAAAGCATGGGACCGATGTCCCTGCGAGCCGTCGGACCCGCCGCCAAGACGAGCGCTGTAGGCTCTCCAATGCGCATGGTTTGCGTTGGCAACCCGCTGGGACTGATGCCGGACAGCTTCTTTCCCAAACAGGGGGGCAGCGATTACAAACTCTCGCCCTTGCTCCAGCCACTCGCCCGCCATCGCAAGGACTTCACGGTTTTCTCGAACCTTGACCACGATGTTTCCGGCGGTCACAGCGCCGTGCACGCCTTTCTCAGCGGCATCAAAGACCAAGACGCCTCTGATTGGCCGGAGGGCAATATCTCGGTAGACCAACGCGCAGCTGAATTCGTCGGCGCCCGCACGCGCTACTCGTCGCTCGTGCTTTCCACCGGATCAGGCGATGGCGACCTGAAATGCAAGCTCTCCTGGACCCGCAACGGTATCAATGTCCCGCCCGTCACCAAGGCCCGCGATTTATTCCGGGCTCTCTTCGTCCAGGACGATCCCAATTTGCGAGCCAAGCGTCAAAGCGCTTACGACGTCAATGAGAGCATTCTCGATGCGGTTAACAGTCAGGCCAAGATTCTCAGCCGTCAGCTGGGCAAGGCCGACCAAGAAAAGCTCGACGAATACCTGAACTCGGTTCGCGAAGTGGAAAAGAAATTGGGCATGTCGCGCGAATGGTGGCACAAGCCCAAGCCTCAGGTTGACTATCGCGAGCCAGGCGAAGGCGATCTCAGTTACACGGTCCCTGCTTTCTACGACTTGCTCGCTTTAGCCCTCGAAACCGATTCGACACGAGTCGCCACGCTCGGTGTTCCTGGAAACATCAATACAGCTGATCTGGGACTCGAGGGCAGCTACCACGGCTTCTCGCACCACGGAAAAGCTGAAAAGCTGCGCCAAGGCCTTTTCATCATCGAGGAATTTCAGATCAAGCAAATGGCTCGATTTCTCGACAAACTGAAAGCCATCAAGGAGCCCGACGGCACCAGTCTCTTCGACCGCACCATGGTACTCATGGGCAGCGGCATGGGCAATGGCAGCTCGCACTCCAATAAGAACCTGCCGGTCATGCTTGCAGGGGGTGGCTTCCAGCACGGGGAACATAAGGTGTATCCAAAAGAAGGCCACAAGCGAGTTCCGCTTTGCAACCTCTATGGTTCCATGCTCCAGAGATTCGGTTTGGATGTCGATACGTTCAACAAGGGCACCGGAACCCTAAGCGGACTGGAATTGGCATAATGAGAGACTATCCGATTTGGTTAGCCGCTGGCAGCGCCTTTATGGCAACAGCGTTTGGCAGTTCTTTGGAGTCAATCGCTGCCGACTCCCGCTACGGCGATACGATACAGCCTTTCCTGGATACTTATTGCATTAGCTGCCATGGAGCGGAAAAACAGAAAGGCGATCGCCGATACGACACCTTGGCGAACGACTTTCACGATTCCGACTCTATCATTCTCTGGCAGGATATCGCCGACCTTCTCAATTTGGGCGACATGCCGCCCGAAGACGAAAAGCAACCGAGTTCCGAAGCCCGCCAAGAGGTCGTCGATTGGATAACCGGAAAGTTGTCGGTCGCTTACGAGGAAGCGAAGAGCACTGACCGCAAAACCGTTCTGCGACGCCTCAATCGCGACGAATACAACCGCACCGTACGCGATCTGCTAAAGCTAGAGGACACGCTCATCGATCCCACCGAATCCTTTCCGCCAGACGAAACGGAGGAAAATTTCAATAACATCGGTTCGGCGCTCATAACCTCGGACTTTCTTCTCCAGGGATATCTCGACGCTGCGGAAACCTATGTCGAAATCGCTTCCGAGATGGGACCTAAGCCGAAAGTCGATTCCTATCGCTTCGAGGCCCCTTTCTACACCGCTCGAAATCGCTGGGACGGCAAGGATGTTGCCGGTCAGTTTCAGCATATCCGCAAGAACACTACCGACCAGGATGGCTTCATGTGGCTTGAAGAGCTCGAGCAAGGCGTCCCCGAAAGCGGATACTACAAGTTGCGCTTCAAGGCCCAGGCGTTCAACCGCGTCTATCCATATCCCGAAGAAATCGTCGGCACGCGCAAGAGCGAACCGCTTCGCGTCGACGTCGTCGCCGGCTCCCGTCAATACGGCGAACTCGAATTCCGAACGTCCTCCGACCGCAAGGTAGCTGGATTCGTTCTCTCCGACGAATCGCCTCAATGGTACGAAGCTCGTATCTGGCTAGACAAGGGCTATCAACCGCGTCTCACCTTCCCCAATGGACCCAATCGCGTAAAGCCAATGCGCAGAACGCTTGTCCAGAACTACCCAGAGCATTTTCAGGAATTCATCCACAACTGGACCATACCGGGCGACAGCCTTTATCCCTACCCGATCGAAGAAGCCGAGCAGCGCCGCATCGACGCCGTTGCTCAAAAGATTGCCACCGAAGTCGGGGCCGTTTTAAACACCGAGGGCACTGGCAACAAATTCAATCGCCGCGATGGTTGGGCCGCCTTCTACCGCGGCTACGAAGGCCCGCGAATCCGCGTATTCGAGATCGCTCTCGAAGGCCCCTTCTACGAGAGTTGGCCTTCGCCAAGCTATCGAGCCTTGTTTGGCAATTACGAGCCAACGATGGCCAATGCGCGGCCTATTCTGAAACGCTTCGCCAGCGACGCCTTCCGACGTCCCATAAGCGAAGAGAAACTTGATGTGCTGCACGGACTGGTGAAAGCGAAACGCGATTCTGGAACGAGCGCATTCGAATCGCTCAAGATCGGTTTTCGAGCCGTCCTCTGTTCGCCCGATTTCCTTTACTTGCAGGAACCGGAGGGAGAGCTCGACAGCTACGCCCTTGCCTCGCGACTCAGCTATTTCCTCTGGGGGAATCGCCCAGACGAGGAATTAATTGAAGCAGCCGCCAAAGGGAAACTTACTAAGCCAAGCGTCCTGCAGGCCCAAACGCTTCGCTTGCTTGCCGACGAACGCTCGACCGCATTCACCAACGCTTTCACCTCCCGATGGCTCGAACTTTACAAGCTCGGTACCATGCCGCCCAGCTACAAGGAATTCACCACCTACTACGTCGATGGCCTCGAGAGTGCCATGAAGACGGAAACCCAGACGTTTTTCCGTCACGTATTGGAGGAAAACCTACCCTTGGATACATTCCTCGATTCGGACTTTACCTTCGTCAATGGAGGCTTGGCTCGTCTCTACGGAATCGATGGCATCAACGGTCCTGCGTTTCGCAAGGTATCCCTGAAGTCGGATTCGCGACGCGGCGGACTGTTAGGCCACGCGAGCATCCTCACAGCTAGCGCCAACGGCATCGATACGTCTCCTGTGATTAGAGGCATATGGGTATTGGAGAATATTCTTGGAACCCCGCCAGCTCCGCCACCGCCTGACGTCGAGCCGCTAGAACCGGATATCCGTGGAGCCACTACGATCCGCGATCAGCTCGACAAGCATCGCGAGGTGGAAACCTGCTATGAGTGCCATCGCAAGATCGATCCGCTCGGGTTCGCATTGGAGAACTTCGATCCTATCGGCGGCTGGCGCGATCACTATCCTCGTGGACGAGACAAAGGCCCACTCATCGATGCTTCGGGGCAGTTGCCCAACGGCGATCAATTCGGCGGCATCGAGGAATTCAAGGAAGCGTTGAGCGAGCGCGAAGATCAATTCGTCCGCTGCCTCACGGAAAAAATGCTCGCCTATTCCATGGGGCGCACTCTCGAGTTCACAGACCGCCCCGAAGTCGACAGCATCATCGAAAAGACTCGCGCCAACGGCTCAGGCCTACAAGACCTCGTCCTCGCCATCGTCGAAAGCGAAGCCTTTCGGACGAAGTAGGTTCGAAGGTAGGGCAGTCCCGCTGATTGCCCTACCTTAAGGCGCTCGCCCTATCTGCTCACGTATCGGCCCAGAGCCAACGCCCAAACCCAAACGCTCGCTTCGATGGCGCGTTGGCTCAATCCCACGTATGACGATTCTGGATTCAAACTAATCAGCCCCAACAAGGCCACACCCGCGCAGGTGAAAGCGACAATCGGCAAATTTCCTCTATTAGGCCATGTCCGGGCAGCGATGCCCAGAACGGTTAAAAAAACAGGAGCCACCACATAGCCCGCCATGCCAACGAGATTGTGTATCGATTGGGAAACGCCATCGCTTTCCTCGGGGCAACCTGGTTCGCAGGGAAAAATTACGGCAACGATGTAGCCCATCGCGAAAATTGAGAGCCCCAATTGGCCCCAGGTAACCAGTTTCGTTTCCGGCAATCGCTTCGTTGCCGCGATATTGAAAAGCGCCAGAAAGGCTCCTGCTGGGAGGAAGCCTCCAAACCGAACGAGCATTTCGTACGGAGCCCCCATCGCCCCCAATTCGCTTATGTACTGGGACAGATGACTGTACCCAGGAGAGAAAGCCCCACCGACAAGGACTAGAAGAAGCAGGAACATCGCTCCAAGCGAAGCGAGTATTAAAGGAAGGCGCTGAATCATCGAAGTTCTTTTGTCACAGAGCCTCGATAGATTTCCATCCATGGACAAGGTTCTTCGTGTCAGCATCGAAGCAAAAGCAGTTTCCTCCTCCGCTTCCAGGTTGATCATGTATCCGATCGATGGCTGCGTTCATCAGTTTGCAAAGAGCAAGGGCGCCCACGCCACCATGAGCGACGATCGCTATATTTTCATCGAACTGATCGGTTTCGATAATTCGATCAATCGCGTTCGTAATCCGCTCCTGAGCATGGATTGCCGTTTCCCATCCTCGTACAGAGGAATTCGGCGAGGCGAAAAAAGCATCGGCCGTTCTCTCGAATTCCTCGGAAGGAAGGTAGCCCGTAGATGAGCGATCGTTTTCGCCAAGCTCTGCTATTCGAGTAAAGGGCAACCCTAGGCGTTCGCTGAGAAGCCTTGCTGAGTCGACAGCTTTTCGCTCTTCGCTGCAATAGATAGATCCGATTTTGAATACAAGCGACCTGTCGGCGAATAAACGCATTCGCTCAAGTCCTTTTTCGGATAGCGGCCAGTCTGGGACGGGAATAGCGGTATCGATTTCGATCTCTGGGTGAGTGATGAAAAATACGCGCTTCAAAACAGATGAGTTAGCAGCTTCTCCCACGATGATCGTATTCTCAGCCGACGATTCGGGATGGGCAAAAGTGGAGGCGATGCTAGAAATTGAATAGCGCTTTCCCGCTTTCGCCGTCCAGCTTCATTTCAAAGACAGTTCCGAGCGGATTCCTGCGACTGCTATTGAATCGACGCGCCAAACTTGACCTCGTCGGGCCCCGACCTTACACCTGAACAAACAATTGCCCCTCCTGGGGTCGCCATGAAACGACTCTTTCTTGCTCTCCCACTTCACTTGGTCCTGTCCGGACTCATGTATAGCGCGACCGGCGAACCGCCCACACTTGCCGACGATCGACTGCAAATTACTCTCTACGCTGAGCATCCCGACATCGTCACTCCCATCGGTTGCGCCACGGATGCCCAGGGACGGCTCTACGTCATCGAATCGCACACGCACGTCCCGCCTCCCGGCTATCCAGGCCCCAAGGGTGACGTTATCAAAGTCTTCGAGGGGCAAGGTCCCGATGGGCGTTTCGAATCCATGCGAATATTCGCTGAGGACATCTTCCAGGCTCAAGCTCTCGCATTCGATCCGGAGGGACGCCTCTACGTCGTGTGCACGCGAGAAGTTCTTATTCTGCACGACCGCGACCAAGATGGTCGATCTGAAGACCGCACGCGTATTCTTCATTTGGATCCTTACGAAAAACGAGGCAACGCCCACGGTCAGATGCAGGGCATCGCCTTTTCGAATGACGGCTGGCTGTACGTCGCTACAGGCACGACGAGCGATGACTGGATCAGCAGCGACGGAAGTCGTCTCGAAGTCGGACCCTACTGGGGAGGCATCATCGCCCGTTGCCGACCGGATGGAACCGACCTCGAACGCATCGCCTGGGGTTTTTGGAACCCTTACAGCATGCTCATCGATCGCCAAGGCAGATTGATCTCTATTGACAACGACCCGGATCACCGCGGGCCGAATCGGGTCCTGCATATTGCAGAGGGTGGCGACTACGGCTACAAGCGACAATACGGACGGTATGGCTTGCACCCCTATCAGGCCTGGGAAGGCGAACTGCCTGGAACCTTGCCAATGATCGCCGGCATTGGCGAAGCGCCTACCGCAATCCTCGATGCCAATACCGCTTCCTTGCCGCACGATTACCGTGACACCCTAATCGGAGCGTCATGGGGCGAGCACAACTTGACGCTTTTTTCCCCACGAGAAGCCGGCGCTTCGCTCGCCGCCACCTCGAAAGCCATCCTTCAGGGGCGCGGTCACGACGATCTCGAATCTCCTTTTCGCCCGGCAGGCCTGGCGGCGAGCCCAGTCGATGGATCGATCTTCGTCACCGACTGGATGCTCATCGACTACACGACCCACCAAAAAGGACGCATTTGGAAAGTGTCTGCCAAGCCAGGAGTCGATACCTATCGTCCCCGTCAGCCATATACGGAGCAAAGCCCCGGAGCGGAACTGACTCGAATGCATCGATTGACGGAGATGTCCGAGCTTTCGGACTACGATTTCCTGCACTCGGCCCTCTTGGAAGCGGATCCCTTCATACGAAACGCCGCTGTAACTGCGATGGTGAAGCCCATCTTTCGGGAGCGCGTCGTCGCCGACCTCAATCACAGCGATTCATCCGTACGCCTGGGCGCTCTACTGGCGTTGAGGCGAGCCGACCCGTCGGACCCGGTAAGCTACATGCGTCCCAGACTTACCGATTCGGATCTTCGCGTCGCGCGAATGGCAATGGTTTGGGCGGGGGAAAAGGAATTGCTTTCGTTGAGAGGCGAAATCGATGCGGCCGCGTCACGTCCGAACCTCGACAAGGATTTCCTCGAAATATGGATGGCCACCATGCAAATTATGGAGCAAGTAGCTGCTCGCGATCCGAACCGCCGAGGAGTTCCACCAGACAAAAGCGCGTTCAATCGCAAACTGAGCCCCGCCTTTATTGAAAGTTTGGTTATGGACGAATCCCGTCCCGATCGATTGCGCTCCCTTGCAATGAGATGGCTCCGAAACCTCGATACGCCGGACAATCACAACTTTCTCGTCAAAGCCGCCCAAACGCCCAATCCATTTCTCCAGGTCGAAGCGATCCGTCGCTTGGGCGACAGTACGCATGCAGAAGCTAAGTCGATTCTCAAAGCAATAGCCTTTGATCGCAGCCAATCGCCAGCTATCCGAGCCGAAGCGCTCGCAGCCCTATCGGGTTCCCCCGATTCTTCCTTAGCGGCGCTGCTCGACGATTCTTCTCCCGAAACGCAAATCGAAGCGGCTAGAACGCTGCGTCCCCTTCGCATGGATCCCGAGGTACAACGCGTAGCCAAAGCCAAACTACACGGGCTCGAATCGATGCCCGCTCAACCGATACTGCGCAGCCAACTGGAGTTTCTCGTCGACCCGGAATCCGTTTCGCGACCGCTCTCCGTCGAGGCTTGGCAGGAACTGCTGGCGACCGGTGGCGATCCCGAGGCCGGCCGCAGGGTTTTCGCCTCGAAGAACTCTATTTGCATTACCTGTCACGCCATCGATGGCCAGGGCGATAAGCTCGGCTCCGGCTCGGAATCTGCGTTCATGGCGCTACCCTCGGGTCCCGACTTATCGGTCATCGGACGCACCGCCGATCGGGATGCCCTCATTCGATCGATCATCGACCCCAACGCATCCATTGCTCCCGAGTACCAGGGCTGGTTCGTCAAGCTGAAGGACGGAACCGTCGAAACAGGAAGGCAGATCGACCAAGCCCGGCAATCCATCCAGTTGATCAAGCTCGATGGGCGCGAACATGACTATCCCGTGGATTCCATCGAGACCTGGGGTGCCATGGAGCGTTCGCTCATGCCGGAAGGGCTCGCCCACTCGATGGCCATCGAAGAATTTCGAGACCTGATCGCTTACCTCGAATCGCTTAGGTAGGGCAATCCCACTCAGCGGAATGTCGCATCATGAGATGACTGTTAGCTTTTGGCGTTTAGCTATTGAATCTGGGACGGCATCTCGCTGAGCAGGATTGCCCTACCCTAGTCGTAATCGAAAGTTCACTCCCCTTTATACTCCGGGTTCGGTCTCATCGGGTCGGCCCCGACATCTTGGCGCCATTGGTCCAATTCCGCAAAAAGCTGCTTTGCCTTCTCCGGACGCGCTTTCGCCAAGTTCTTCGTCTCGCCTAAATCCGACTTTAGGTTATAGAGTTCCAATTCGCCCGTATCCAATTTTTCAATCAATTTCCAGTCGCCTTTTCGAATCACGCTCGCCGGGAAATTCTGTGGGTGCTGATTATAGTGGGGGTAGTGCCAAAACAGAGCATCCCTGCCTAGGGACCCCCGTCCCGTCAAGGCAGGCGTCAAATCCACTCCATCCCTATGCTGCAAGGGACGCATAGGAGCGCCAGCGGCGGAGAGGATTGTCGGATAAAAGTCGCCACTATAAACGAGCTCCTCGGAAACCGATCCCGGCTTGGTCTTTCCCGGCCATTTAATGATCACCGGTACGCGCAATCCACCTTCGTAGTTCGACCCTTTGTTCGCTCGCAAGGGAGCGTTTTGAGTCGCCTTCCAGTGACCGCCATTGTCGCTTGTGAAGATAATCATGGTATGATCATCGATTCCCAAGTCCTCAAGGGTAGCGACAATGCGACCTACGCTATCGTCGATGCTCTCCACCATCGCTGCGTAGCGCGGATCGCCTTTTCGCTCGGCTTCGGGAATCGCTTCGTACTTAGCCACCTTGTCCGGTTTGCCCTGCAGCGGGGTGTGCACACCGTAATGTGACATCATTAGAAAGAAGGGCTTGTCGGCGACTGAGCGAATATACTTCTCGCCTTCTTCCGCGATGCGATCGATCAAGTAGTCGCCCTCTTTCCCTTCCACTACCGTATCGCGTTTCGAATACAGATTGTCTGTAGTCGGAATCTTCCATCTGCCCTGATACGGATACCAGTAGGACCCCGGCGCTCCGTAATCACGCCCGCCTACATTAACATCAAAGCCTTGATGTCGTGGAAAGTAATACGGTTCTGGCCCCAGATGCCATTTGCCCATGGACGCAGTCGAATAGCCCTCTTCGCGCAAAGCTTCCGCAATGGTGAGCTCTTCCAAAGGCATCGCCTGCAGGTAGCGTCCCTCGCGAAGACGGTTTTTCTTCGCGTCCCAGCGACCCGAAGGTAGCCACTGCGTCATCAGCATACGCGCAGGGTATTTGCCAGTCATGACCGAAGCTCGGGTTGGCGTGCACACATTGCATGCTGCGTATCCATTTGTGAAGCGCATGCCCTCCGCTGCTAGACGATCAACGTGTGGCGTTTGATAGTAGTCGCTGCCATTGGCCCCGATATCCATCCATCCCATATCGTCAATGAGGTAGAAGACGACGTTCAAGGGCTTTGAATAAGCAGCGGACGCAACTAGAAATGCGAGCAATACGGCGAAAATAGGGTAGCGAGTCATGGGATCGAATAAATCGGATTTGAGAAAAAAGAAAAGTTCAAGAACAGCAAAAGAGCAGTCTTCATTGACCTGTACCCTTTATGTACCAATATTCCTCATTTCGTATTCTTCCGTTCCTATGAAATCAACCTCGAGAATCATTCATTTGCTCTTAATTCCTCTTTTTGCCCTCGGCTGCTCGCTGATGATGGCGAACGACAAACCCAATGTCGTCTTGCTTTTGAGCGACGACCAAGCATGGACGGACTACACCTTTATGGGGCACCCACATGTAAAGACGCCCCATATCGACAAACTGGCAGGCGAGTCGGTGGTCTTCCCTCGAGGTTACGTTCCGACTGCCTTGTGCCGACCTTCGTTAATGACTTTGGCGACGGGCCACTATGCTCACCGTCACGGCGTGACAGGTAACGATCCTTCTCCGAAGTACGCCGAGAGAGATTCGCCATTATACAATGAGCGCCGCGCCCAGCTCATATCCTACATCGATGAGTTCGATACGCTCCCTGAACTTCTGGCCGAGCAAGGCTATCTAAGCCACCAAAGCGGTAAATGGTGGGAAGGACATTACTCGAGAGGCGGATTCACTCACGGCATGACCCGGGGCTTTCCGCAAAAAGGAGGACGACACGGCGACGATGGCCTGAAGATCGGCCGCGAAGGTCTGCAGGAGATCTACGACTTCGTCGACATGGCCGTCGAGCAAGACAAGCCCTTCTACCTATGGTACGCGGCCTTTCTGCCGCACACGCCGCACAATCCGCCGGAACGCTTGCTGAAGAAGTACAGGGACGATCACCCGCTGACCATCGCCAAGTACTACGCAATGGTCGAGTGGTGGGACGAGACCTGTGGCGAATTGGTCGGTTTCTTGGAGAAGAAAGGCCTGCGGGATGACACGCTGATCGTCTACGTTGGCGATAACGGCTGGATACAGCATCCCGAGAAAAGAGGCTACGATGCCCGTTCCAAACAGACTCCTTACGAGGGCGGCATTCGGCAACCGACTCTGTACTCATGGCCCGGGAAATTGAAGACAGGTCACCGGCAAGACCTTGTCAGTAGTATCGACATTTTCCCGACGGTGCTCGCGGCAGCCGGAGCGCGTGCACCTTCTATTGAGGTACCTGGATTGAATCTCCTTCCGAATCTTAAAAGCGGAGAATCAGTGGACCGTGATGCAATCTACGGAGAAAGCTTCGCCCACGACGTTACTGACATTGAGAATCCGGAAGCTTCCCTACTCTTCCGCTGGCGCATCGAAGGCGATTGGAAATTGCTTCTGACCTACGATGGCGAAGTGAATCGCTACGCATCGACCCATCCACGCGAAGAGAAACGCCCGCAACTCTTCAATTTGGCGGACGATCCCCACGAAACGAAGAACCTCGCTGGACAACATCCTGAAATCGTCGCTCGCTTCGCCAAGGAGATCGAGAACTGGTGGCCGGTAACCGAACGCAAGGTAATCACGAGCTTCTAACGCAATTAGCTTCATCGGATATTCGGTAAGCGATGGTCCTTTCGAGACACTTGCTTCGAAATGACGTGCTTGTGGCAATCAAGCGCAGCATAGCCTCGGGAACGTGGACCGAAACTCTGCCCAGCGAGCGACAGCTTACTGAGCGTTACCAAATCAGTCGCGGAACGCTGCGCTACGCTCTTAAAATACTCCAGTCAGAGGGCATTCTGAAAGCAGTCGCGGGATCGGGCTACCGGATCGAAAAACGGCCTGAGCGAATTTCTTCGGAAACGAGCGACATCTCCATCGGCATTCTCATCGGAACTCCCTACCGCAATCGAGGCTCGAAGGACGGCGAATGGATATCTACCCTTCAGCAACGCGTAGCTAAACGAGGCTGGCACATACACATCCACGATGGCATTCCCGAAATTAGCCGCTCACCCGCGGTGGGTTTGAAGAAGCTCTTCAAAGCGACCCGTCACAGCTGCTGGTTGCTCATTCGCTGCTCGCAGGAAACTCAATCGATCTTTCAGGAGGAAGCCGTACCTGCGATTATATGCGGGACGCCTTTTCCGGGAATCGAATTGCCGAATGTCGATATCAACTTCCGAGCTACCGGTAGGCATGCTGCCGGCATCCTTGCCGCTAAAGGCCATCGACGCGTTGGGTTTATGTGCCGACGCAATTCGTTTCCAGGCGATCAAGAGCTCTTCGACGGTTTCAAGGAAGGCCTGAGCAACAGTCCTTCGCGTCCATCGCTTAAAAAGATCCGGTATTCGAATCTTAATAACGATTTCACCTCGATCATCGCGCAGACGCGACAATCGGAAGATCCTATAACGGGGCTATTTATCGACTGTCCTTTCCGCTACCTTGGGCTTTTCACCCAGGCGATCAAAGCAGGCATACGAGTGCCGGATGACCTTTCATTGATTTCTCGCTACGATAGCGACTTTCTCAATTTCCTCGATCCCGAGCCGGCTCGATATCAATACGACCCCAAGAAGATGGCCCATAAGATTCACTCGGATCTGGAATCTCGAATACAGGGCGACACGCTGAAGGCGAAGACCTCGCTCATTATGCCGGACTATTCTCCAGGAGGAAGCGTTGGGACGGCGCCTCATGAAAAATAGGCGCATACTAGCAAGCGAATAGGAGAACGCGCTCGCCTGAACGAGAATCGCTGCATCCCAGGTCTCACTGTCCTATTTCGGTGCGCTTTCGGGAATCCACGATAACCGAACCCTCGCCGACATGTTTCGCCAAACAGCCTATACACTACTCGCATTCCTTTTGTCCCTCGTAGCCCAAGCCTCGGAAAAGCCGAACGTGGTTATCTTTTTTGCCGACGACTCCGGCTACGCTGACTTCGGCTTTCAGGAAAGCGTTCGCGAAGACTTCAAGCATCTCACTCCCCACATCGACAGCATTGCGGCGGCGGGAGCGCGTTTCACCAACGCCTACGTCACGGGCGCCGTGTGCAGCCCCTCTCGAGCAGGGATGATGACTGGACGGTATCAGGAGCGCTATGGACACGAAACGAATCTGCCGCCCGGAACTCAAAACGGATTGCCGTTGACCGAGACCTTTGGAGTCGAGCGTCTACAGAAAATCGGATACAAGACCGGATTGATTGGCAAATGGCACCTGGGCTACCCGGAAGCCTTCCACCCGAATCAGCGCGGATACGATCGTTTCTACGGATTGCTTCAGGGATCTCGTTCCTACTATCCGTATAAAAAGCCAAGTCGCGATCGCGTTATTAGAGATAACGACACGCCCACCCCCGAATCAGGCTATGTTACGGATCGACTTGGCGATGCTGCCTGCTCATTCATCCGTGAACACAAAGACGAGCCCTTCTATCTATTCGTTTCCTTTACGGCGCCGCACGGGCCCCTAGAACCGCGCAAGAGCAGCTACGACGCTCAACGCATCAATCACATTGACCACGAAGCGCGACGCAGTTACGCCGGTCTGGTTGTCGCCATGGACGACAATATCGGCAAGGCCCTAGCTACAATCGAAAATACAGGATTGAATGAGAAAACGATCGTCATCTTTACCAACGACAACGGAGGTCCGGGAGGCAAGGACAGCACGAGTAACTACCCTCTGCGAGGGCACAAAGGAAGCCTTTACGAAGGCGGCATTCGCGTTCCTTGGGCAATGGCCTGGCCAGGCGTTATCAAGCCGGGCAGCGTCATTGATACGCCTGTCATCACAATGGATATCCTGCCGACTGTATTCGAGGTGGCAGGAGAAACAATCGACCCAAGTTGGCGCTTGGATGGCAGTAGCTTGCTTCCCCTGCTTGGGGCCTCCAGCAAACGATTCCCTGAACGAACGCTCTACTGGCGTCGCAGCGGGAGCCGAGGTCCCATCGCCTTGAGGAACGGGAACTGGAAGTTGCTGACCCGCAACGCTCGCGATGGCCAGCCCGAGCTTTACGATCTTTCAACGGACATAGGCGAGCAAACGAATGTTGCCTCACGCAATCCAAAGATCCTCGATCGCCTTATATCCAAGCTGGATAGCTGGGAGTCTGAACTCGTCGAACCCTTTTGGGGGCCTGGAAGTCCAGGGAGCAGCGACTCGAATTAGGTCGCTCGCCTGCGAACAACCTCCGCCAGGGAATCAACCGTTAAGGTCCGCTATCTCCGAAAATGCCTGCTCGTAAGCCTTTTTATAATACACGATATCCGCTCCGTAGATAAGCAGCTTCGCCCCCGCATCACGCATAATCTCGGCGTGCTCGCGATCGAATACCAAGGTGCCGAAAATCTTGCCCGCGGCAATTGTAGCTTCCGCGGTCTTGCGAGCCGCATCAATTGTCGATTGGCGTTTGATTTGGCCTGCATGGCCCGTGAGAGTCGAGTAGTCGCCCGGACCGAAGAACACGCCATCGACGCCATCAACTGCAGCGATCTCTCCCGTTTTCTCAACCGCTACAGGAGATTCCACTTGGGCCAATATCCAGGTTTGTTCATTCGCCTCGGCAGTATAGTCGCCCGCCGAATATTGACCGTAATTATTGTCCGCATTGCCTCCATCGAACCCACGTTCTCCCAGTGGGTGGAATTTTGCCCACTTCACGACTTCCCGCGCTTCCTCCGCTGATTCGCATCTCGGATACATGATGCCCGACGCGCCCGTTTCAAGCAAGCGCCCCATTCGCATGTATTCCCAACGAGCCGGGCGCGCCAAAACATCGACGTCCCCTACTCGAGTCGCTCGAGCGAGGGTCGAGAATGTCTCTACGCTCTTATCGCTGTGCTCCAAGTCGTACCAAAGGAAGTCAAAGTTCATTTGGCTCAACGCTTCCGAGTGGACGGGATCCACCGATTTCACAAGCGTACCCAAGGCCAATCGACCTTCTTTCCAAGCGGACTTTACCTTACTGATTCTCATAGAACGTCTTTGATGTTCGAGGGGCCTTTTCCATGCGGCTATACAGTTATATTGGTACATCCAAAGTACAGGATCGGAACGGCTGCTAACTTCCCAACATAAGGCGCCGTTCCATTAGGGCCCATTCTCGTTTTGGGCGGTCTGAGCCGGTACGCTTCTTATACCAATTACCCGCAATGGAATCGCAGGTCGCAAGGAATTGAATGGGTTTATGAGCCTATCTCATTCCACTTTGCTTCAGCTCAAACGCTGGAATACGCCGACCATCTACAATGGTTGGGAGCAAATTACCGACAGCGACCCCGCTAAGGACGGCTTCAATCGCGAGCCGCTAACGGATTTCATGCCCGAAATGGGTCCGATGGTCGGCTATGCGGTTACTGTCCGCATCCAGCCCTCCAATAAAGACATCGTACCCGACAAGAGTGAAGCGTGGAGCCGCTACCGCGAATACGTCGCCAGCGTTCCGGGACCAAAAATCGTAGTCGTGGAAGATCGGGACAAGCCTTACTTAGTCGGCGCCTTCTGGGGCGAAGTGAACAGCAATGTTCATCGTTCCTTGGGCTGCGTTGGATCGATTATCGATGGAGCTATACGCGATGTCGATGAAATGAAGAACGCTGGATTTAAGGCGCTCGCGCGCGGCTTATGCGTGGGACACGCTCACAGCGTCCCCGTGGAGTGGAATTGCGACGTAGAGGTATTCGGGACTAAGATACAGCCAGGACAACTTATTCATGCGGATAAGCACGGCTTCCTGGCCATCCCTAAAGCAGACGAAGAAGGCTTGCTTGAAGCTTCGGTATTCATGGATCAAAACGAATGCGATACCGTTATCGCCGCAGCGCGGTCGAGCCACGGTATGACTCTTAAGCAAACCCTCGAATCGATTGACGAGGCGGGAAGCCAATTTGGCGAAGCCGCTCGAAAACGCTTTTCGCGCAACGGCGAGTGGTAGGATGCTATCTCCGTAGGATCGGCTTTATCCCGCGATGATCAACTTCACAGGGTATCGCGGCATAAAGCCGCTCCTACCTCAATAGGTTCCCTACTTTTTCGCCGAAGGCGCTTCATCCTTGGGCAGCCACATCGCCAGGCGTCGCTTCACATCCGCATATTCGGGGTTGCCTGCCAGATTCGTCCACTCGAACGGATCCTTGGTATTGTGATACAGCTCCTCGCTCCCATCCTCGTAGCGAATGTAGCGATGCGTCTCCGTACGCACTGCATGATTTCCCCTTCCATACGTAGTGATCGCTGGGTGATTCCACTGGCTGTTGGGATCCTTGAGGAGGGAGACGATACTCTTGCCCTCGACGTGTTCGGGAATGGCAATACCCGCTAATTCGCAAAGCGTGGGATAAACGCTCGAAAGGTCCACGGAGCGGGTAGAGCGTCCGCCCGCTTGAGTAATCCCAGGCACCGACCAAATGAGGGGCGTGCGGGTGGTCTCTTCCCATAGAGCGAATTTCCGCCAGTGCTGCTTTTCTCCCAAAGACCATCCATGATCCGTCCACAGGACCACGATGGTATTGTCGCGTTCAGGACTCTTCTCCAGGGCATCGAGCAAGCGCCCTACATTCATGTCGGTATAGGCGACCGTCGCCAGATACGACTGAATGGCTACCTTCCAGCGTCCACTCTCCAAGAACTTCCGATGGTCGCCTTGAGGCCCCGCCATGCGAACGCCTCGAGCGGGAATGTCGTCCAGATCGTTTTCCAGATGGGGAGGCAGTTGGATGGATTCCAGTGGAAAAGCGTCGTAGTACTTGCGTGGCGCCACAAAAGCGAGGTGCGGCTTATAGAGACCGCAGGCGAGAAAGAACGGCTCGTCTCGCTTCTCCATCAAACGCTCGATCGTATAGTCCACTGCATGCCAATCGATGATGTCCTCGTCTTTCAAATCAGGATGAATTTTATCCGTGTGATAGCCATCATCCTTTTTGACGCCCCATCCATTTTGCGAATACGGCTTGGAGGGCATGTATTCACTCCACTCCGACGCATGATGCTCATTGCCATGATAGATTTTGCCCGCTCCAGCCGTATAATAGCCTGCTTTGAGAAACTGAGCGCTCAAACCTTCGCCCGCCGCCTGATACTCCACCCACTCGTGACCATTCAAATAGCACCCGCTCGTCCAAGGACGTCTCCCGCCCATCAGCGCGGCCCGCGAGGGCTCGCAAGCCGGAACAATCGTATGGGCATTTTCGAAAGCGACGCCCATCTCCGCGAGCCGATCTATATTAGGCGTTTGCGCTTGTGGATTACGTCCTAAGTGCCCTACCCAGTGATTCAAATCGTCGATGGCGATGAAGAGGACGTTGGGTCGATCATCGGCAGAAGATAGGTTCGAAATTGCCAAATAGATTGAGACAAGAAGAAGTAATCGTTTCATGGCGGGGGGAAGTTGACGGCTAGGAAATAGATGCTGCAAAGGAACAAAGCAAGTTGCCTTGCCTTGAATCGAACGCTTTACCCTTTTCCGCGTCCGGGGAAGGTCAATTCGGCCACGCCTGACTTGTCCAACTCGCCGATGCCGCGTTCGATCATCTTGCGAAACTGGTCAAGGGTCGCTTGGGCCAGGGGCATGTCGATCGATTGCTCTTTGCCTAGGTCGAGAGCGATCCCGCTATCCTTGGCTGCATGAGCCGCTGAAAAATAGCACTCATGATCGCGCTCGATCATGTCATCGGAATCCGTCTCCAAGACGCGCGAATTGGCGCCGGTCTCCGAAAAAACCTCCACCAGCATTCTCAAATCCAAGCCAAGAGCTTGACCAAGTCCCAGACCCTCTGCCAAGGCAGCCGTGTTGATGTTCATGACCATATTAACCAGCGCTTTCACTTCAGCCGCTTTGCCAGCCTCGCCGATGTACAGCAGTTTCTTGCTCAAATCGTCGAGCAAGGGCTTGATTGCCTCGAAGGTCGCCTGGTCGCCTCCAATCATCAAATACAATTCTCCATTGCGCGCCTGAGGTATGCTCGAAGCCATACACGCTTCCAACGAGACCGCTCCGCGCTCTTTGGCGGCTGAATCGAGCTTACGGTGAATCCCCGGAGTCACCGTCGCGCAATTGAGAAAGACCTTTCCTGAAGCATCGGCGAACAGGCTGTCTTCGCCGAAGAAAATCGAATCCATAGCCGCATCATCGGTCACCACCGTCAGCACTATATCGGAACCCTCTGCCAATTCCGAAAGGCTGTTCGCTGCGTTTGCTCCAATCTCCTCTGCCAGAGCGGTAGCAAGTCCCTCTGCCACGTCGAACACCTCGCTCACCTGGTATCCGCAATCCTTCATTCGACGGGCCATATTCGCGCCCATACGTCCCAGTCCAACTACACCAATGCGTTTGTCTTTCATAGTAACGGCGAGCTTCTACGTTCGCTCGATTTTAGCAAGCCCGCAACCGTGATTTAAGCTCGCGAGAAACGCATGCAGCGTCGGCTCGCTGGGGCAAAAGGAACCTTGCCTCGCAATATCCATCGTTCGATCGACGCGAACGCCCATTGCCACGCAGAGACGCCAAGCGTTCTCAGTTTCCTCAATTCGCATACCGTTCCCAGCGACGGTTCAGATCATTGATCTCCGGCTTGCCCTCATGGACGACCAAGCGATAGCGCATGTTCGAGATCTGTCCTGGCTTGATCTCCCAATCGAATTCCTGAATGGGAACATAGTTAAAAAAGATCGCCCCGTTGTTCGAAGTCGGCGGCCATACGCGCATGCGTTGCGGAAAATCGTGGTTTCCTGGGTGGCACAAAATCGTCAGCGTATCATTTCCAGCGCCCGACCCATTTTCGCCCCACATTGCGATCCACCTGGAGCGCGTAGTGTGTCCATCGATACGCGTTTTACCCTCAGAACTCAAATAATCGCTGTTCGTTTTATCCCAATGATGGGGAGCTCGATAGGCGATGGGGCCGCCGTATCGGTAGGCGGGTAGTTCCAGAGCAAACGGCGATACATTCTCTTGAATGGTCTCGTAGTCGATCTCGTAAGCGCCTTCGAACCGCTTGGCCTTTATCGCGAATCGCTCTTTCAAGATTAGGGTCTCTTTCTTTTCCTGACCCAAATAAGCGATGTGCTCTTGTTCGACTACGAATCCAGCCCCTTGGGTTTCAGCGATCAATTCGAGTGTCTTCGAATAGCGCACCCTGCCCGTCTTCGCCCTCAAGTTCCAGAAATCCACTTCTTGTCCGTTTACCTTACACTTTACCCAGGCATGCCATAAACCGAGGTGATGATAGTGATCGTCTGGATGAATGCCTGTCACGACAGAGCCGCTCGGCGAACGCACCGGATGAATGAAGCCGCTCCTCGAATAAATCGGATCGACCCCCTCCGGAGGCGGCACATCCGCTTTACGATAGCTTAAAATGACCGTATCGCCATCCTTGATGTCGATCGTATGCGCGTTTTCGCTTACGCTCAGAGAAGCTGCAGCCAAATTGTTCGCGGCCAATAAAGACGCAATGAGCGATGAAAGAAAAAGAAGGGTCAAGAAGCGCATGATTCCGATAGAAACCTATCTAGGCAGGCTCGTCTAGCCGATTGAAGAGAAATAGGATACCTCGATCTCTTGGCGTTAACTTCGAGCGGGCGACAAGCAATCGCTGGCGAAGTCCCAACGTCCTCGAACTATCGAGGGTATGCAATGAAGCTCGCAGGAGGCCTAGCGATGCGTGTTTTGCTCGCGTTTTGCTTGCCGATTTACGAGAGCCAATCGGGAGAAACGCCTCCTCGAAGGCGTAAGAGTTGGCGGCTGCCCGCCCCCATCGAAGATCAAGGGGAAGGATTAGGCGTGGGCTCGCCGGTCCAGACGTTGTCCCAATCCAGGAAGACGGAGTCCGCTGCTATTCGCACTTTGTATACGCGGCGGTAGCTCACGCGTTCCGGCACATAGACTTCTCGGTAACTGCCATCTGGATATCGCACGGTTTCGTAATTGCCGCCTGTCCGCACCTCTTGAATGTCTTCAGTCACGTCCACCTTTCGAATAACGATTCCATTTGCGCCCAGCCGAGCCGCCTTCTTCTTGAGGTCATCGACGATTCGATAGGTTGCATCTTCAACCGCCGACGGATTCGAACTACTCGCGTTTCCCTCGGACTCCATTGCAGCCACTTGCTCGTATCGCGTGGGAATCTCCATGTCCAACACCCAGGGAAGCAATCCCGCAGGGTCTTGATAAACATCCACCTCCCAGTCGCTCACCGCAGGTCGAACCTTGCCCGTAACTTGAGTTGTCGAGGTACTTGTGGTCTCGCAGCCGCCCAGCGCAGCAATTGCGGCGAATCCGAATGCTATCGCTCCGATTCTCTTCAAAACACCTGTGCGCTTTCTCTTCATAACCTCCTCCATTTTCCAAATTTCTATTTCGAAGCTCGTTGAAGGTCAACAGTTGGTTTCGATCGCGTTTTTAACTCATCAGGTAGCGGCCAGTATCCGAGCGGCCACACGTCAAAACGTCTTTCAACCAATCGCGTAGTGGCGGCTCGGAGTTCCGCCGCTAGCTCGTAGGAGCTTGCTCGCAAGCGATTGCCCAATAACCGTGTTCGCCTGCAAGCAGGCTCCTGCAAAGAATACTTGTCTTTTCAGGACTGCGATTCGCGCGGCAATGCGGCTCCAGCCAATTCCGGTTCTAACGCTTCTGAAGATTCCGCCCGGCCACTGACCGTTTCCTTGAGCTCTTCGATAACCACGAAAACCACAGGTATTAAAATCAAAACTACAATGGAAGAAGCGAGCGTTCCCAGTCCGAGCGAAATCGCCATTGGAACCAGGAAAAGCGCCTGTTCGCTCGTTTCGAATATCATCGGACCCAAACCGAGGAAGGTCGTGACGGCCGTCAGGAAAATGGGCCGAAATCGTCGCTGAGCGGCTTGAAAAATCGCCTCGTTAGCCGTCAACCCGCGCGCCATATAGCGATTCCTCGTCATCGCCATGACGAATCCTCCATTCACGACCATACCGCAGAGCGCAATCATGCCTAATATGCTGTAGATGCTCAGGTCGAATCCCAAAGCGATGTGCCCGAGAACCGCGCCCGCCAAACCCCAGGGAATCGTCAAGAGAACCACCGTAGATTGCGAGTAACTGCGGAGGAATGACGCCATAATCGCGAAAATGGCAAACAGGGAAGCGGTCAATCCAATACTCAAACTGCTCGTCGCTTCGCGTTGATCTCGCTGCTCGCCTTCGAAGGTGTAGCGAAGCCCTGGATACCTTTGCAACAATTCCGGCAGCTCTTTCTTCTCCATAGCTGTGAGAACTTTATTGCCGTTGGTAATGTCGGAAATAACATTGGCGGTTACTTTCACGACTCGACCGCCATCGACTCGATCGATGCGAACGGGAGCGGTCGTCTCGATGATCTCAGCCGCTTGACTGATCGGAATCTCCGCTCCGTTCGCGCCTTGAATCAAGAGTCCTTCCAAGCCGCTTAATGACCGACGGTCCGATTCCGGCAAACGCACCATCACGCGCAGTTCTTCGCGATCGCGAGGCTGTCGCAGCGCTTCCGCTCCATAGAAAGCATTTCTTATCTGTTGACCCAATTCTCGAGCCGTAATTCCGAGGGCCTGACCGGCAGGTTTGATTTCAAAGCTTATTTGCGGCATCTCGCGGCCAAACCCTTTGCGAATATCCGCTACGCCCGGATAGTTGGCCAGCATGTCGCCCAGCTCCCCCGCTGCTTGCCGAAGCGTGTCTACATCGGGATGAGCCAATTGAACTTGAATGGCCGCCTCCCCTCCCGGACCGACGAGATAGTCGAAAAAGAGCGATTCCATGTCGGGGATTTCCGGCACTTCCTGTCGCCATATATTGACGAACTCCGCGCTCGTCATTTCCCGTTGGCTTTGCGGCACTAGCTTAATGGCCACGCTCGCCTCATTGTTGTTTCGGCGAGCGACGGATATATTGTAGTTATTGACGATTTCCGCTTTGCCCGCTTTTTCCAATGCTCGCTTTGCCGCTGCCTCTACGATGAAAGCCACCTCACGCGTTCGATGAACCGGCGTCCCGGTCGGCATTTCGACTTCGCCTTGAACGTAGTCGTTCTCTATAGACGGATTGAAGGTGAAATTCACGCGACCGCTTATCGTGTAGGCGATTATCACTAGCAATACCGATACGAACCCGGCGATTGTGATAAATCGGAAGCGTATCGCGGTTTCCAATACTGGACGATAAAAACGCTCCATCGCGCTGTCCAACTTGAGCCGAAGCTCCGTTTGATTCCGGTCGAACCGACTCATGAGCGAACGCGCATTCGCCTTTTTACGCGAGAACGACAAGTGCGAGGGCAGAATCAGCAATACCTCGATTAAGGAAACCGTGAATACAGCGATAATAACCGCCGGTAGCACATGAAGGAAGCGGCCGCTTTCACCGGGCACGAAGAAGAGAGGCAGGAATGCGATGATATTAGTACTGACCGCAAACACGACGGGAATTGTCATTTCGCGCACGCCTGCAACCGCCGCCTCCATGCGAGGCATGCCTTGCGAGATTTTATGAAAAATGTCCTCGCCGACGACCACCGCATCATCAACCACAATTCCCAAAGTGACGATGAACCCGAACACCGAGATCATGTTCACGCTGGCATTCATAAGCGGCAGCAGAATCAGAGACCCTAAGATCGAAACGGGAATGCCGACTGCCGTCCAGAAGGCAACCCGCAGCTCTAGCAGAAACCCCAAAGCGAAAAGCACTAGGATCAATCCAATCGTTCCATTGTACTTCAGTAGATTGAAACGCTCCATGAAGTCCTCTGTGCGATCACGGCGAATCATTACATCGACCGAAGGCGGAAGCGTATCGCGAACCTGATTTACGTATCTGCGGACTGCTTCCGCTACGTCGACGGGAGTTTGGTTTTCCGATGCCGACACCGATAGGGTTATGGTCGGACGGCCATTGAAATAGGATTCGCTCTGGGATTCCTCGAAACCGTCTTCGATCTTGGCAATGTCGCCCAAGCGAACTTCGGTCCCCATGTTGGTGCTCTTGATCGGAATCTCCTCGAATTGGCTGCCGAAATAGCGACGCTCGGTCGTCTTCAACAGGATATCGCCTCCCGACGTTTTCATCGTTCCCGCAGGTACGTCCTGCGCGCTCTGATCAATCGCCCGGGCAATTTCGCCCAAAGTGAGATCCAAGGAGCGTAGCTGAGCCTGTGGCACTTCCACTAAAATCTCCGGACGTCGAATCCCCAGCAATTCGACCAGCGAAATCTCCGGTTGAGCCAGCAAGCCATCCTCGACGTGGTGAGCGAGCTTGGCCAGCGTCTGCTCGTCCACGTCGCCAAAAACCGCGACGTAAGCCACGCCTCGTCGACGACTCGTTCCTAACGATATCGTAGGTGGCTCGATCTCGTCCGGAAAGAGGCTGATTCTGGAGACCGCTGCTGTGACTTCCTGAAGGGCGCGATTGCGATCGAAGCTCGGCATGATCTCTATACTTACCGATGCCCTACCCTCCGAAGCGGTCGCCTCGATTCGACGCGTCAGTTCCATTCCTCGCAGTTCCGATTCGATCGGCAGAAGGATCGATTGCTCGACTTCCTCGGGACTCGCTCCGCGATACTGCATGCTGATGTCGACCGTATCGATTTCGAAAAGCGGATAGATCTCCTGACGAATATTCTTGGCGACGACCAGGCCTACCACCACTACAGCCACCATCAGCAAGTTGGCGGCGACGTGATTGCGGGCGAACCAGGCGACTAAACCGGTCGATTCCGAAGTATCATTGTAGGGGTTGGCGTCCATGCTTCGCCTCCTATGGGGTTGCGTTTACGAGTTCGGGGTAGGCTGTCGAAAGTTGGGGTACCACTTCCATCTTAGGCAAGGCGACGCGTAGGTCGCTGACGATGAGAGCATCGTCGCTGGCGAGATTGTTCTCGACTAAAACCGTATCTTTTTCCGTCCACAACACTTTCGTCTGGACGATTTTCAGGAGATTGTCCGAGCCGACAACCCAGATGAGATCCCCTTCCCTTAACGATTCGCGTGGAATACGCAGGGAGTTTGACAGTTCGCCCGCATCGATCTCAACCTCCACATAGCTTCCCAGCAACAGTGGCAGTTTGTTCGAACTATTGGACTCGAGGCCCAGCGGATCCTTTACCGAAACAATGAGACGAGCCATTCGCCCGAAGGTATCCAGGTCGCTCAAGAGGCGCACCACTTGCCCTTTCCAAACGGTCGATTCGCCCTCTCCCGCATCCAGTATCACGCGGACGTTGGCGCCCGCTTCGGTATCGCTGGGAAACTGAATCCACTTTAGATCCGAAAAGGGAACGGAGACCTGTATCCAAAATTCATCGGTTCCTACAAGTTCGCAAATAGTCGAGTTCGGTCCCACCAGCTGCCCGACTTCAACCGACTCTTCAATGACCATCGCGTTAAAAGGCGCTTCGATGTGCGTGCGGGAAAGATCCAACTTGGCGAATTCGATATCGTTGGTCGCTTTTTCCATAAGCGCTTCCGCTTTGCGTAGGTGGGGTTCCCTTAGAACCAGCGAACGATTGACGTCCTCAATATCGAGCTCCGATTGCAGTTCGTCCCATTCGCGCTTGGCGATCACCTGACGACCGCTTTCGACTTCCCGCTCGAAACGAGCCTGCTCCAAATTCGATTGGGCTTCCGTTAATGCCAGCTCGTAGTCTTTGGGATCGATGCTTATCAACTCATCGCCGATGCGCACGCGTCCGCCAAGGGTCATCGAATCGCTTTGCCGTATCACCCTGCCTGATACCTGAGGTCGGACAGTTACTTTTCGCGACGGAACCACACTGCCCGCAGCCCTTACCGAAACCGATCGCGTTTGCGGGTTCATCGGAATCGTTTGAACGATTTTCGCCGAAGAAGCCTTTTCTTCGGGTACGGTTTCCGGCCCTGTCCACAGGAGAGCCAAGCTGGCGGCCACCCCTACGGTCAGAATCAATATAATCGCAGCGAATGTGCCCAGTATCGATTTTCTATTCATTTAGGGAAGAAAGGAGTAAAGAAGCATCGGGGTGCGCCATCGGTCCGCCCAAGGCCCGATGCAAGCTCACGCGAGCGCTCAAGATGTCGCGCCGCGCGCCCACGATCTCGCGCTCGAGATTTTGCACGATATTGAGCGCGGTAAAGACGGGCAAATAGTCCGTAAGGCCTTGACTGAATCGGTTACGGGCTTCGACAAGCAATCGACGCGAGTTCTCCAATTGCCGTTCCACCAGAATCAGTCGTTCCTCGAGCTTTCGCTCCCTTAGCAAGCTCGACTCGACCTCTGCGATCGCATCGATAAAATCTTGGGAATAGTCGGCCAGCGCCTCTGCGAGCTCCGCCTTGCGTTGGCGAACCGCAGCCCGCCGTTCCCCGCCCCCGAACAAGGGGGCCGCAAGGCTCGCGAATGCGGACCGCACATCGTCGCCAAGCTTTGGATCGCCTCTCCAATCGATGCCCGCGCCCAAACGAATGCGCGGCAATTGATCGGCAACGGCTGATCCGACTTGAATATCGATTGCCATGACGCGTTTCTGCGTGGCGCGCAAATCAGGTCGTCTCGTTAGCAATGAGACAGGCGCTCCTGCTTCCGGCATCGCAGGCGCCGTTGCCAATTCCGTTCCGAAGGAATGCGGCTTGGCGCCTGGGGAGCGGCTTAATAAAACGTCGAGCGCATATTCGACGGCGCCGAGGCTGGCTTCCAGCGAAGGAACCCGAGCTTTCGTCTCGTCCAATTGCTCTTGCTGCTGCAATACGTCGACAATTGAGGATTGCCCTTGCCCGAAACGTAACGAAGTCAGTTTCAAGAGCGATTCGTTGATTTCAACCTGCTCGCGCACCACCTCGAGCTGTCGCTTCAATTCCTTCGCTTCGAAGTAGCTTTCCGTAATCGCTGCCGAGATGAGCAACCGAGACGCGCGCCAATCGTCAATGGACGCTTCCCTTTGCGCTCTGCTCGCATTCCGCTCCGAACGCAAGCGGCCCCACAAATCGAATTCCCAGCTCAAGAGAGCTCCCAATGCGGTAGTCTCGTCTCGATCGCGATCGTCCGGAGCCGATGGGATACCATCCCACTCATAATTGTCGCGGGCCGATAGATCGAGCGCAGGGAAGAGCCTGCCGCCAGACTGAGTGACCAAGGCGCTGGCGCGTTCGATACGGGCGACCGACGCGCTAAGATCGAGATTCGACCGCAGGCCTTCTTCGATCAATTCGGACAGAACAGGATCGTCGAAAGACTCCCACCAAGAGCCGCTCCATACGACAGACTCGGCGTCCTCCAGCTCCGTATAGCGAGCCTCTGCTAGGACGACCGGAGCTACCTTTGCTTCCTTTCCGCGATGCGTTGCGCAACCGCACAACGCGATCGCTATACCCCCCAGCGCTCCCAGAGCCTTCGCGCGGAATTCCATTGAATTCTACAACAGCTCAATTCCCTATTCGGTCAAGGCTATAGCTAGTCCGAATCCTAGGGACCGTAACCCCTGCGAATGAATCCTAAAGCTCTATGGAAACTGCCGCAGAGGCCTTGCGGGCCTTTTCGCGAGCCGCTTCGATGCTTTCCGCTCGAGCGAGAGCAACGCCCATACGTCGCTTGCCCGCTACCTTTGGCTTTCCGAAAAGACGGAGTTGGGTATCTGGTTCCGCAAGCGCCTCGTTTAAGTTGCCGAAGGAAACTTGCTCGGAAGTTCCTTCGACCAGAATCACCGCCGAAGCGCTGGGACCGAATTGGCGAATCGATGGAATCGGCAAGCCGAGAACTGCTCGGGCATGCAAGGAGAATTGCGGCAAATCCTGCGACGCCATGGTCACCATGCCTGTGTCATGTGGTCGTGGGGACACCTCACTGAAGTACACGGTGTCGCCTTTGATGAACAATTCGACGCCAAAGATGCCATAACCTCCCAAGCTGCCCGTTACTTCGCCCGCGATATGTTGAGCGTTCTCGAGCGCTGTCTCGCTCATGGGGTGCGGCTGCCAAGACTCGCGATAGTCGCCGTCGACTTGGATATGGCCAATCGGATCGCAAAAGCTTGTGCCGCCCGCGTGGCGGACGGTTAGCAAGGTGATCTCATAATCGAAGTCGACGAAACCTTCGATGATAACCTTTCCCTTGCCCGCTCGGCCGCCCTCTTGAGCGTAGTTCCAGGAATTCTCGATATCGGCCTCCGACTTGACTACGCTTTGTCCTTTGCCAGAAGAGCTCATAATCGGCTTTATCACACACGGCATGCCCACGGCTTCGATCGCTGCCTTGTAGCCTTCGAACGTATCCGCGAAACGATACGGCGATGTAAGCAGCCTCAACTCCTCCGCCGCTAAACGGCGAATGCCTTCGCGATTCATCGTCAGCTGAGTCGCTCGCGCCGTTGGGATAATCGTGGCGACGCCTTCTTTTTCCAATTCGGCCAAGGTATCCGTGGCGATCGCTTCCACTTCGGGAATCACCAAATCCGGTTTTTCCTCTTTGATAATGGAACGCAAAGCTTCGCCATCCAACATCGACACGACGTGCGATCGATCCGCGACCTGCATGGCTGGAGCGTTCGCGTAGGCGTCCAATGCGATCACTTCAACGCCGTAGCGTTGCAGTTCGATGACAACCTCCTTTCCCAATTCTCCAGAGCCGCACAAGAGGGCTTTCTTCGCCGTTTTAGTGAAAGGGGTCCCGATAGTCGTCATTGCTTGAAGTGAAGTCGTGTCCCCAATTCAGATCAACGCAAAGTTTCGCGCGATCGCATTTTGTCGAATGCATCCTCGAAGGCTCGGTTTGGACACGACTCAACTATTACGTCTCTCCTCATTGATTGACGAAAAAATACTATTTAATTTCCAATTCCGACAATGGGGAAATCGAGTGTTTCGATAAGCTTGTCCCAGCATTGGAACGAATGCCTATCTCATAAGCAAGATTGAGACTTAACGAGAATTCTCTTTGCCCTCTCTTTTTCTCTCGTTAGCGTCGACGATCAAATCATGATTGCCATTCGAAAGCTTGTTCTCGCCTTGCTCGCCCTTCTTGGATCATTCACCGCTCTCAAAGCCGACGACGTGCGCGGCAGCCGTCCGAATATCGTCTTCATGCTAGCCGACGACATGGGCTGGAATGAAACGGGCTTCAACGGCGGAGTCGGTCCCGAGCTTACTCCCCATATCGATCGTCTGCGCTCGCAAGGGTTGAGCCTCACTCAATTTTACGTGCATGCCGTCTGCGCCCCGACGCGCGCCGCTTTTCTCACCGGACGTTACGCATTCCGCACCTGGAGCGATTGGCGGTCCGAGGATTTCGGTAAGCCTAGCTATCTGGAGAAACTCGGACTCACTTTGGCCACCAACGCCGAGGGAGAAAAAACGCGGCGCATCCACGCTCTCGACACAAACGAACGAACCGTAGCGGAGGCATTGCGCGATGTCGGTTACTACACTGCCTTGGTCGGCAAATGGCATTGCGGCGAATGGTTGCCCGAACACCTTCCGATGGGGCAAGGCTTCATGGCCCAGTATGGGCACTACGCCTGGGGAATCGACTATAACAATTACACGATCCCCCACAACGCTCCTGCCCGCTATGCCGTCTACGACTGGCACCGCAATCAGGAACCGCTCTACGAGCAAGGCTACGCCACCGACCTCTTCGCAAACGAAGCCGTGCGCCTTATCTCCGAACGCAGCAAGAGCGACCGCGACCAGCCCTTCTTCATCTACGTTCCCTTCAACGCCATCCACGGTCCCCTCGAAGAGATTCCCCGCTACACCGATCAGTACGACAAGCGCTACGCCGCCTTGAAGTGTCTCGACGATGCCGTGGGCCGCATTGTGGGGGCCGTCGACCAATACGGCTTCAGCGACAACACGCTTGTCATCTTCGGAAATGACAACGGAGGCTTGCGCGACGAGATGAACGCGCCGTATCGGGGCACTAAGAACACCAACTACGAAGGCGGCGTGCGCGTGCCTTGCGTCTTGCGTTGGCCCGGCAAGCTCGATGTCCAGTCCAGCAATGACGGCATGATGCATATCACGGATTTCTACAGCACTTTCATTGCCTTGGCGGGCGCCGATCCTAAGCAAGAACGCGCGGTCGACGGTATCGACATGACCGATACTATTTTCGAGGGCGCTCCCAGCGAGCGCAACGAAATCGTTTTCGAGGTATCCGGCAGCGTTCGTTTTCCTGCCATTAGGCTTGGCGACTACAAACTGGTTGGCAAAGAGCTTTACAACATCGTTCTCGATCCCAGCGAAACGACGGATATCGCTGCCGACAATCCTGCCATCGTGGAACGACTGGCTAAGCGCGTCGCTGCAGCAGGAGAGGAACGACCGCCCATGCCCGATGTATCGATGCTCATGAGCCCTGCCCTGCCCTGGGTCTACGGCCAAGAGGAAAATGCCAATGCGCCTGAGTGGGTAAAGGAAGCGGTCGGCAAGGTCCGAGCCACCCAGCCCAAGGAATGGGCGCCCGGCGCGACGCCTTGGCCCCAAGCGCCTAAAGACGGCAAGATCATCTATACGGGCGACGGACGGTAGCGCTCGGATTGGCAGTTAACACGGATCCCGCGATGCGGGAGCAGGATCGTTCTTCGAACGAGGAGGTTTAAGGTGTTCTCGGATTGAGTTACCACAGCTCTTTTTTCCGAATGCGTGGCAACGAAACGTCGCCGTTTCCGTGTCGCGGAAAGGAGTTATCGCCCGAGCTCGTTACACGAGCGCATCACCAAAACAAACGAACTGACCCGCACGGGTTATTCGGCTCTTGCCTAATAAGAGCCTCCTGAGTCCAATCAATAGCGATGTTTCGAATGAACTACACGTCATTTTCCCTACTCCTAACTGCCCTACTATCCCCGCTCTTTCTAGCTCTTGGCGAAGAGTCTGATGCCGAATCGAAAGTCAAAGAGTCGGCCTGGGATATTGAAAATCCGCCGGGACCGACACGCGAGCAAGCGATCGACGTAACCGAAGGCACTTGGATCAGCCTAGACGTCAGTCCAGATGGAAAAGAGATCGTGTTCGATCTGCTCGGCGATATTTATCGGATGCCGATCGAAGGCGCTGATGGCTCGCAGAGTATCTATCCGGAAAAGCTGACCTCGGGCATGGCTTGGGACATGCAACCGCGCTACAGTCCTGACGGCCAGCATATCGCCTTCACCAGCGATCGCATGGGAAAAAGCAAATTGGCAGGCGATAATATTTGGACGCTCGATCTCGGCGACGAATCGCTAACCCAAATCACCGACGAGAGCTTTCGATTGCTCAACGGGCCAGCCTGGCATCCAAATGGCAACTACATCGTCGCTCGCAAGCACTTTACCAGTCGTCGCTCGCTTGGCGCAGGCGAGATGTGGATGTACCACCGCAGTGGTGTTGGCGGCAATGCGCAGGGCGGCGTTCAATTGACAAAAAAGCCGACTGAACAAAAGGACGTCAATGAACCCGTCTTTTCTCCGGACGGGAAGTATCTCTATTTTTCGGAAGACGTCAGCCCAGGAAAGGAATTCGAGTACAGCAAGGATCCCCACAAGCAGATTTACGCTATCAAACGCCTGGAAGTCGCCACGGACGAAACCGAGTCCTACATTACCGGACCCGGCGGGGCATGCCGCCCTACGCCTTCGCCCGATGGAAGCGTGATCGCCTTCGTGCGCCGCGTCGATGGCAAGACGGGGCTTCATCTATTCGATACGCGCTCCGGAGGTATCCGACTGCTCTACGACGACCTGGAACGCGACATGCAGGAGACTTGGGCCATCCACGGCGTTTATCCCGCCTTCGAATGGACGCCTGACGGTCAGAACATCGTCCTTTGGGCCAAAGGGAAAATTCGTAGAATTTCAGTCGCCGACGGTAGCGCGAGCGTCATCCCATTTCACATAAAGGATACTCGAAAGATCTCCGAAGCCTTGCGCTTCGAGGTGGACGTCGCTCCCGATGATTTCGATGTCCGTATGTTGCGATGGGCCCAGGTGACTCCCGACGGCAAGCAAGTGGTCTATCAGGCTTTGGGACACCTCTACGTGAAGCCGCTTTCCGGAGGCAAAGCTCGACGGCTCACCGAGCAAAGCGATCATTTCGAGCACTATCCTAGCTTGTCGCGCGATGGCAAATACGTGGTTTACACCACTTGGAACGATCAAGAATTAGGAAGCGTACGGGTCGCATCGCTCGATCGCGGGCGATCTAAGGATGATTGGGTCGTCACCGAAGAACCTGGACATTACGTCGAGCCTGTCTTCTCGCCAGACGGAGAAACCATTCTCTTTCGCCGCGTTGGAGGCGGCCTGATTCGCTCCCCGCTTTGGTCCCGCGAAAAAGGCATTTACCGGGTCGACGCGCGAGGCGGCAAGGCGGAACGTATCCTGAAGGATGGAACGAATCCATCGTTCGGCAGCTCGAGCGAGCGCTTCTTTTTCCAGAGATCCAAGCGTGACAAGGATGCTGACAACCGGAGTTTTCTATCCGCCGATCTTGAGGGGCAGGAGGTTCAGACTCACTACTCGAGCAAGTGGGCTACCGACTATCGCATATCGCCGGACGGACAGTGGCTCGCATTTATCGAACGGTTCAATGTATACCTGACTCCTTTCGTTGCCACCAGTCGCTCGGTACTGGTTGGACCCAAAGGCAAGACCTTGCCGATCGCCCAAGTCAGCGAGTCCGCAGGCATATCCATCGGATTCTCCGGCGACAGCGAACGCCTTCACTGGACGCTTGGGTCGACGCTTTACACTCGGGATCTGAACAGCGCCTTCGCTTTTCTCAACGACGGCGAGAAAACCGAGGCAGACGAGGCGATCGAATCGCAGGACATCGGATTCGTCGCTAACTACGCGAAGCCCAAAACGACCCTTGCCTTAGTCGGAGCGAAGATCGTTACCATGTCCGACGCAGGAATCATCGAAGACGGGGCTATTCTCATCGAAGGCAATCGCATTACCAAAGTTGGACCACGCGCGGAAGTCGAGATTCCTCGCAAAGCCCAAACGATCGATGCTTCGGGACAGGTTATCCTTCCTGGCTTCGTGGATACGCATGCCCATGGCTCCGAAGCCACCCACGGCATCATCCCTCAACGCAACTGGGTCAATCAAGCTCGCCTAGCATTCGGCGTGACTACCATTCACAATCCCTCTAGCGATACCTCGACGATCTTCGCCACTGCAGAATTGGCCAAGGCGGGCTTGGTTCCCGCTCCCCGAATCTTTTCCACAGGCACGATTCTTTACGGCGCTTCGGGCGCTTTCAAAGCGGAAGTCGCGTCGCTTGAGGATGCTTCCTTTCATTTGGAACGCATGAAATCCGTCGGGGCGATCAGCGTTAAGAGCTACAATCAGCCGCGTCGCGATCAACGTCAGCAAGTCGTTGCCGCCGCCCGCGAACAAGGTATTATGGTCGTTCCCGAAGGCGGTTCCACCTTCATGCACAATCTGACCATGATCGTTGACGGACACACTGGAATCGAGCACACGCTTCCTGTTCAGTACGTGTACGACGACGTGCTCGATCTCTGGCGAAATACCGAGGTTGGCTATACGCCCACGTTGTCGGTTGGCTATGGTGGTCTTTGGGGCGAGAACTACTGGTACGCGGAAAGCGACTTGTGGATGCATGAGCGGCTCAAGACCTTCATTCCGCCCCACATTCTCCAGCCTCGATCCCGCCGCCGCGTCACTGCCCATCAGAGCGACTACAATCATATGAACGTCGCCAGCATCGCCAAAGCCACTTACGACCAAGGTGGCCTCGTGCAAGCCGGTGGCCACGGTCAATTGAATGGCATCTGCACGCACTGGGAGATTTGGAGCTTCGTACAAGGCGGAATGACGCCTCTCGAAGCGCTTGAGAGCGGGACATTGCATGGAGCCAAGTACCTGGGACTGGACAATGACATTGGCTCCTTGGAGCCCGGCAAGCTTGCCGATCTGGTCCTATTCGAACCTGGCTACGACCCTACCGCCGATATTCGACACAGCGAGCGTATCCAATCCGTCATGCTAAACGGCGAGATATACAATGCCCAATCCATGACCAAGGAAAACGCCACGAGCGCCGAATCGACTCAATTCTTCTGGCAAGACAAGTTCCAGGGCATTGGCCTCGGAATCCCTCAACCGGAGCACTGCGCCAACTGCCCCGGAGGGCACGCCCGTTTTTGGTAAACGCAATCCTGCGACCTGCATACGACGCGAACGATCTCCCCAAAGCCATGTATCGCTTTCTCGCCAAAATACTGCTGACGATCGGCTCCATTAGCTCGATCGCATTCGGCAACGGTCAGCAGATTAACATCATCAACGATGTCAGCCACCACTACAGCTTCTTCTACGCCTGGTCCAATGCCCAAAACTTCGGAGGCAAGCACGGGTATGTTGACTGGGAAAACAATCAACAGTTTCAACAAAGCCAAGCAACCCTTTCATCGCTCGACTTGAGCAACTACAATCTCTTCAACCTCGTTCTCGATCAGAAACACGACCTGCCTTATTTCGAAGCCGACATCGAAACACTGAAGTCTTATGTAAACGATGGCGGAGGACTATTCGTTTTTCCAGCGATCGCCAAAGAGGGCGCTGCTGAGAATTGCCGCAAGCTACTGAAACGATTTGGAGCGGATATTTCTGATGACTTGAGCTCCGCAGCGATCACCGCAGATTCAGGCGAAGAGCTCGATGCCGTTTCGGATCACCACCATTTAATCTTCGCGAATCCAAAGAACTGGGAGGTTCTTGCCCGCGACGCCGAGTCGAACCCGGTTGTCGCGATTCGCAAAAAGGGTAATGGCCACATCGCTGTGGCTAGTTTCTCTTCTTTCGTACGAGTGAGTATCAAAGGGAAAACGCTTCCACCCGGCTACAAGTTCCCGAACTACGCGTTTGCTCAACGCCTCATAAAAAGAACCGCTGCAGGCAAAACAGTAACGCCGAACGAAGGCCTCATGACACGCTGGGGCTCTCAGATGCCAACCATTTGGCCCGACAAGGTTCGAGATATGGGAGCCTTCCGAATCCGGCACACGGACTATTCGGCTCATATCGTCGATAAGGTTTTGGAGGACTACAAATTTCTGTATCCGATTTTGGAAGACTACATGGGGGTACCGATGGTATCCGGCAGCGCCGAAGGCGAGAAATTCACCATCGATCTGCTTGCCGTAGCCGGGTCAGGCGTTTCGCGCGGCAAGCAAATTGGAATCGCCATGTTCAAGGAGAATTTCTACGGCATCCTCGGGCACGAACTGACGCATTCCTGGGTTGTTCCTCACCCGGAACCGCTTTCCAACGAAGGCATAGCCATCCATGTCGGCAGCACGGTAAGCTATGCCGCCTCGAAACTCAAACGAGACAAAAAGCACATGGACTTCCATCAAAACGCGCTTGCTTGGCGAATCAAAGGAGCTCTTGAAGATCCGCAGTTCGACGAATGGGATCCTGCCATTCCGCAGGACACGAGCAAATATTCCAAAACGCTGATGTTCGGGAAATATATCCACCTAATCGCTGAACTGAAAAAGAACTACGGCGCCGATGTAAACGCTCGTTACTTTCGAATGAAACGCAAGTATGTGCCAGCAGAGGATTATCGTTTTACAACACATGACAGCGTATGGCTTTGGAGTCAAGCGACTGGAGAAGATCAGTTCCCCTTTTTCAATAAGGCCGGCATAAGCATTGACCGGAGCAAAGTGAGAATCCCTGGAGCGAATTCCCTAGATTCGCGCGTGTTCAGGCGCTGAACATGAAAATAATGGGGCCGGGTTCCTTAGGTAGTCCGGCCTTTCCATGACCATTCAACTGCATGCATCCTCGCTATCGACTCGTCCCCTTCTTCTAATAATTCCAATAGTTATCCAAACGTCATGATTCGCTCCCTCCCCCTTGCCCTATCGCTCCTTCTATCTACTGCAGCAACGGCCCAGCAAATGGACTGGGAGGCCTACGATCCACCTTCCACGTTAGTCGTACCTGAAAATCCCGTTACCCGCGCCAAATTTCCTTTCATCGACGTTCACAGTCACCAATGGCGCATGGGGCCCTCAGACCTTCGTGACCGCGTAGAGGAGATGGATGCCATGAACATGGGAATCATGGTCAACCTCAGCGGACGAGGCGGTTCCCAATTAAAGGCCATGGCAAGCAACGTTGCGCAGACCTACCCCAATCGCTTCGCCATTTTTACCAATATCGACTTTAATAACGCAGACGCTCCTGACTGGGCGGAGCGGACCGTAAAGCAACTCGAGATCGACTACCAAAACGGAGCCAAAGGCCTCAAGGTCTACAAAAGCCTCGGACTCTCCAATCGTGATTCCAAGGGACAGCGCATCCCAGTCGATTCTCCCTGGCTCGACCCAGTCTGGGCTAAGTGCGGCGAGCTCGGCATCCCAGTTATTATTCACTCTGCCGATCCGAAGCCCTTCTGGCAGCCACATGACGAGCAGAACGAGCGCTGGCTGGAGCTCAAGACGCATCCACGCCGCAAGCGCGGCGAGAGCAATCCGGCGCCGTGGGAAGAGATCATGCAGGAGCAACGCAATGTATTTAAAAAACACCCGCAAACGAATTTCATCGCAGCTCACATGGCCTGGATGGCCAACGACCTTGGCGGACTCGGCAAGGCGCTCGACGACATCCCCAACATGCACGTCGGCATAGGCGCCATCATTGCCGAACTCGGACGTCAACCGCGCATGGCCAACTGGTTTTTCGAAAAACATCAGGATCGCGTGCTATTCGGCAAAGACTCCTACAAGACCGAGGAATTCCCCACCTATTTCCGCGTGTTGGAAAGTTCTGACGAGTACTTCCCTTATTACAAACGCTACCACGCCTTCTGGCGCATGTACGGCCTGAATCTCCCCGACGAGATTCTCAAGAAACTGTATTATAAAAACGCGCTACGAATCATTCCTGGACTGGACGCGTCGCTTTTTCCGGAATGATGATTCGAATGATAAATGGTGAATGCTGAATGTTGAATTTCTGGGGCGTGAGAGTAGGCTTTTGGCTCGGTTTGAATTACCAGCCTAAAGTCATCTAACTCTCATTCCAACTCGCGCAAATAATGTCTCAATCCCATCCACTCGATATCACCACCCGTACGTTCGAATTCGCGACTCGCATAGTAAAACTTTGTCGATCTCTTGGCGACAGTGACAGTGCAAATCGGGCGCTCTCACGGCAGCTCTTACGTTCTGGAACATCAATAGGAGCGAATGTGGAGGAAGCTCAGTCAGGCCAATCAAAAGCGGATTTTACAACAAAAATTTACATAGCATGCAAAGAAGCCAGAGAGACGAACTATTGGCTTAGACTGCTTGTATCCGCCGACATCGTTCCTGTCGATAAACTGGAGTCGATAATAGACGAATCCAGCCAACTTGTCGCCATTCTCACCACGATCGCCAAGAAAGCGAATCCACGAGAATTCCCGAAAACGAACGGCAAATAGCAATCCAGAAGCGTCAGGTCAGTTTTAACGAGCCCGAATTTTTACCATTCAACATTCACTATTTACCATTTCCAAATGGACGCAGTCCATTTGGATCACTCCATTTGGAAACCGGGCGTAGACTTGGAGAGCTCGATTTCCTCTTCGGTCATTTCCGTCTCGATGCCTTCGAAGAGTGGAGCGGATAGGTAGCGCTCGCTCGTGTCGGGAAGCATGCAGACGATAACGGATCCAGGTTCGGCTTTTTCAGCGATCTTCAATGCCACCGCAAAGGTCGCTCCGCCCGAGATGCCTGTCATGATGCCTTCCTTTTGAGCCAATTGCTTCGAGGCTGCAATCCCCTCGGGGCCGGGGACGGGAACGAGCTCGTCATAGCTCTTCGCGTCCAAGGCTTCCTGCAAAACGTAAGGAATGAAGTCAGGCGTCCATCCTTGCACGGGATGCGGTTCCCAAGCGCTGTGGCTCACTGCGGGCTCGTTCTCGTTATTGCGTTCCTGTGCCACGCCGCTGGATACCAAGGCAGCATTGGCGGGCTCGGTCAAAACGATCTTCGTATCCGGACGTTCCTTGCGCAAGACACGCGATACGCCGGACATGGTTCCACCGGTTCCGTAGCCTGTAACGAAATAGTCGAGACGATCGCCTTCGAAGTCGGCTATAATCTCTCGGCCAGTCGTATTTTCGTGCACGAGCGCATTGGCATCCGTTTCGAATTGGCGAGCAAGGAACCAGCCATTCGCATCTGCTAGCTCCTTGGCCTTTTGATACATACCGAATCCCTTCTGCGCTCGAGGAGTCAAAACGACTTTAGCTCCGAGAAAACGCATGAGCTTGCGACGCTCGATTGAAAAACTGTCTGCCATCGTAACGACCAACGGATAACCTTTGGCCGCGCAAACCATGGCCAGGCCGATGCCCGTATTGCCGCTAGTCGCTTCCACGACAGTCTGTCCAGGCTGAAGAGCGCCGCTGCGCTCGGCTTCTTCGATAATGCTGATGGCGAGGCGGTCTTTAACGGATGCCGCCGGGTTGAAAAACTCCGCCTTGGCATAAAGACGCACGTGATCGGGAGCGAGATTGTTGATGCGGATACAAGGCGTATCGCCAATGGTTTCGACGACTGAGTCGTAAACGCATTTGCGGCCGCTGGTGGTGCGAGAAGTTTCGGTAGTCATACTAGTAGAATGTGATTGTGAGCGTTAAGAGAATGATTCAAGGCGAGCGAGTCGCAGATTGGGCGAACGCGTCCCTTCAATTGGAACGAAGCAATGACTTATTCGAATGAGCAAAATGCAGGATAATTCACGAGGCGGCAAGTCCGTATGAGCCCTTCTTCCTACGCGATGCCTTCGCGAACGCGATCGATGACGCGCCCTTGATACCGTAATGCGGCACCCGGAGCTAATCGCCAACTACATTGCGCTGGCCAACGATATAGCCTACGTAATGGGTATTCCGGTATTCGTTGAGGCCCTTTTCCTGAGCCTTGAGGGCGGCTTGGATATACTTGTCCGCCGGCACGCCGCTTATCGCTTCGATAGACGCTCGAAATATCGGTTCGCTCTCTTCTTTGCGTTTCAAACTAGTAAGTCTTCCACGCAAGTCGGAAAGAAACGCGTTGCCGTATCGCAAATACATATCGAAAAGCGCGAATCGAGCTCCATTGGCATTTTCGAATTTCAGTTTTATGGGGCGCGGTTTTGACGCGCCTCCGCTTCCTTTGCGATTCTCCTTGGGATTCCAATTCAAGGGATCATAGCCTTCGCCTAATCGATTTCGTGGATTGTCCGACTGAGCGATATACAAATCGTAGACTTCTTTCAGGCCGTGACGGTTTACCGTCACTACATCGTTGAGAAAATTGCCGAGGGCCTGATCGAACCAATCGCGGTCCTTAATCTTATAATTTCGATTTTTCAGGTGATTGACGAAAGTCGTCGAAAACACTTTCCGAAAACGCGTGTTTCGACGACCGATCCAAGTGAAGGGATCGTAGAGATGGGTCATATTCTTCACGATTCCGCGCTGCAGCTCTTGGATTTGCTCTTCCGTATCCCGTCGTTTGGATACGATAATCGGATAGGAAACGCTGACCTCTTGAAAGCTATTGGGGTGGACATCAGCAGGCAGTCCGCGATCGCGAATCATATGAAAGCCGAGATTCGTATCCAAATTCAGGCCCTGATACTTCAACACGAGATTCATGCCCTTGCGAGTGGGAACGTGAACCCGCCATTCCGTTAAAACGCGTCGCTCCCATGATTGCGTACTCGGCACGAAACGAATGTTCTGAGCGTACTTATTCTCCGGTAGCGTCTCGTCCATGTATTCCAGTTCCCAAACCACGAGCTCCTTAATTTGGAAAAAAGGCTTCGCTCTTAAGCGAGCCAGGATCGCTTGTTCCCTAGTCAGCCACTTGCTTCGATCCAGTTTGAAGTTCGTTATGCCAAACGAAGCTCCCAGCGCCGCTAGCTCCTTCTCGTGCAAGGCGCCCTGCTGCAAGTGATATTTCATATGGAGCGTTTCCATATCGAGCAATCGCTTATGCAAGCCGCCCATAATCTTGGGAAAGTTCGAATGAATGGTCTTCACGACCTTGTTATCGCTGTGGTATTCGCGACCCGTCAGTCCATCGAAAACCTTGATATCGCCTCCATATTTCACGTAGGCATCGAGGGTCACGAAAAATTCGGGATCGTCGGCGACCCCACTACCGGAAAGGGCTGATTGGCCAAACGCGGATGCGAGCCCTGCGATCGCGAACAACAGGCAGGTTAACGGGATGAGGAGCGGTTTGGGGTATGAGGGGTTCATTCGTAAATCAGTTTCCGTAGCGCGATTTCTTGAAATTCTCGATACCTGCGATCTGAGCCTTGATTGCTGCTTTGATGTAGGTGTCTGCATCTACCCCGGTTACCGCTTCGATCGATTGATAGGCGATCTCTCGAATATCGCCTTTCGTTTTCAGGCTGACGATCCGCTCACGAAAATCATTCAGAAACGAGTCGCCATAACGCAGATACACATCTAGTAACACGAACCGCATTCCCTCCGCATTTTTAGCGTTCAACGATACGCGCTTTTTGTTGAGCATCCGAGAAACCTTCCGTTCTTCGCCTTCGTTCCAATTCAAGGGATCGATCTCCTTGCCCATGAGATTTCGACTATTGAGAAACCGCCGAACTACATAAAAATCATAGATCTCGTCGAGTCCTTGTATTTGCAACGTTATGACGTCGTTGAGAAAACTGCTCATCAAAGGATCGAAAAAATCGCGATTCTTAATCTTGTAGCTGCGATCTTCCATATGCCTCCGCATATCCGTATAAAGGCGGGAGCGGAACCGTGTCTTGCGGTGAGCGCCCCAAGAGAACGGATCGTAGAGGTAGCTTAAGTTCTGCACGATCAGCTTCTGCAAGCGATCGATCTGCTCTTGGGAATCCTCGCTGCGCGATACGATAATCGGATAGGATAGGTTCACTTCCTTGAAAGCCGAGGTGTAGACACGGTTCGAAAGTCCATCGCTTATGTGGAAGCCTTTATTCGTATCCAGATTCAATCCCTGAATCTTAATCGTTTCCATGTAGCGATTGCGGTAACGGATATTGACTTCCCAACGCGTCAACACCCGACGTTGCCATTCCAAGGTCTCTGGGTCGAACCGCAAGTGCTGGGCTCGTGGATTATCGCGCAAGGCTATGGCGCTCAGCCCCTCCTTCTCCCACACGACGATTTCCTTGATTTGGAAAAACGGTTTTTCCCGCAAACGGGCAAGGATGGTCCGTTCCTTCTGCAACCAGCTATCCTCGTCGATGCTGAATCCACGAATATTGAACGTCTTGGCGAGTTCGGAAAGGCGTCTCGCATGCTCCTTTCCGATTCGCATCTGGACCGTCATGAACGCCCACTCCAGCTCCAACAACTTATTGTGAAGACCGCCCATGATCTTCGGAAAATTCGAGTGGATCGCCTTCACTACCGCGTTGTCGCTGTGGTAGTCCTTGCCCGTCATCCCATCGATCACATCGATATCGCCGCCGTATTTCACGTAGGCGTCTAGTTGAATCAGGAAATCGTCGTCCTCGCCTACGCCTGCTTCTGACAAGGCTGACTGAGCGTTTAGGGATAGGACGCTTGCGAATGCAGCCAGACCGCAAAAAGCCCATCGAAACAAGCGGTTGCGTCTAGAATGTCTTAACATAAGTCGAAGACTCCGTTCAGTTCCCGTATCGGGATTTCTTGAACTGAGTGATGCTCGCGGTCTGAGCTTTGACAGCCGCCTTGATGTAGGTGTCGGCGGAAACGCCGCTCACTTCTTCGATCGTCTGACGGAAGATCGGCTCGGGCTCGACCTTCGATTTGAGCGTCGTTAGCTTTTCTCTGAGGTTTGCGATAAAGCTGTCTCCATAACGCAGATACATGTCGAGCAAGACGAAACGCCAACCTTCGATACTCTTTTGCCCAATCTTAACTTGCTGATTCTTGCGTACGCCAGAAACCTTCCGATCCTCGCCTTCGTTCCAATTCAGCGGATCAGTCGCCTTACCCATGAGATTCGCGCTGTTGTAGAACTTGCGAACGACGTAGAAATCGTAGATTTCATCGAGACCGTAGAGCTTCACCGTGACGATGTCATTCAGCAAATTCGAGATTACCGGATCGAACCAATCGCGATTCTTAACGCGGTATCCCATATCGTCGAAGTGGTTCTTGAAGTCCGAGTAGATACGGGCTCTGAAGCGCGTTTTGCGATGAGCCGCCCAGGAAAAAGGATCGTAGATGTAGCTTAAGTTCTGCACGATCAGCTTCTGCAAGCGATCGATCTGCTCTTGCTGATCCTCGCGACGCGATACGATAATTGGATAGGAAATGTTCACTTCCTTGAAAGCGGAGGTGTAGACGGATCCCGGCAACACCTCGCTGATGTGAAAGCCTTCGTTTGTATCCAAATTCAACCCCTGGATCTTCGTCGCCTGCTGATACCTGTTTCTCGTTCGAATGTGAACGTCCCATTTCGTTAGGACGCGCCGTTCCCAGTCTAGCGTTTCTGGATTGAAGCGAAGATGCTGAGCGCGGGGATTGTCGCGCAAAGCTATGGCGCTGAGCTCCTCTTTCTCCCACACGACGATTTCCTTAATGTTAAAGAAGGGCTTTTCGTGCAAACGCCTCAAAATAGTCTGCTCCTTTTTCAGCCAATTCTCGTCGTCGATTTTGAAGCCCCGAATATTGAAGGTCCTGGCCAACTCGGAAAGCTGTTCCCCATGCAATACTCCAATCTTCAATTGGCGGTCCATGTACAGGGCTTCTAGCGCTAGCAGCTTATTGTGCAGACCGCCCATGATCTTCGGAAAATTCGAGTGGATCGCCTTCACCACGGCGCTATCGCTGTGATAGTCCTTGCCCGTCATCCCATCGATCACATCGATGTCGCCGCCGTACTTAACGTAGGCGTCTAGTTGAATAAGGAAATTATCATCGTCTCCCACTCCCGCTTCCGAAAGAGCGGATTGAGCGAACAGGGATGTTCGAGGGACGGCGATCGCCGATATCAAGAGGAGAAGCGCGCCGCCCAAAGGCAGGAATCGTTTTGTCGTCTGAGGCATACCGTTTTGAGGTGGCGAGTTGGACGCCCAGTTCCCGTAAAGGATCGCGCAAGCCTACTGAGATCAAGCCCTTTCGTTACAAGTTTCTTACATTTGGTTGCCATAGAAAGGGCATCCGGGAAAGCCTCGAGAAGAGATCGACGACGATCGAGTCGATCGCACGTACCCTGGGATGAAGGTAGGGATGACTGGCTCAGCCATCCGACAAGTTTGTAGCCAGAACCTCGCTCCGCTCCACGCTAATCGCTTTGCCACGGGACTTCGCCCGATTTCTGCAAGTGTAGCATCAAATGAGCGCTGAGCTCGGAATAGATCTTTCGATTATCCACGGGGGTGGTTTCCAGCGGATCCTTTTCCAGGTTAAACAATTGCATGGGCTCGAAAGGCGAACTTTGCTGAAGCTTCCAAGGCCCCTTGCGAATCGCATAATAAGCCCTTCCCTGGTAGCCCGTCACCCCGCCCTCGCGCCGAACCCAGATCAAGTAGCGATCCTTCTCGTGCGTGGCATCGCCATCGGTCAAATACCCGGCCAGAGAGCGGCCTTCGATCTCATGGGACACCTCGACACCCGCTAGCTCGCAGAGCGTGGGATAGAAATCCATGGTAATTCCCACCGTATTCGTTCGACGAGGCGCGATCTTGCCAGGCCAGCGTACGCAGGTCGGAACGCGTATGCCGCCTTCCCAGTGATCCTGCTTGCCGCCACGCAAGTTGCCATTCGTCTGAAAATGTCGCAGCGAACCGCCGTTATCGGAGCTGAAGACGACCAGCGTGTTCTCCGAAAGTCCCGTTTCGTCGAGAGCATCCAGGACGCGACCGATATGGTGGTCCATATGCTCGACGAAGGCCACGTTCTTGGCCCGACCCTCGGATAGGTCGGGAAACTTCTTCTGAGTGCGTTCCAGCCAATCGTCTGGCGGCTGAATCGGAAAGTGCGGCGCGTTGTAGGGCAAATAGAGGAAGAAGGGCTGTTTCTTCTTAGAACGATCTTTCAGATAGTCGATCGCCCAGTCGGAGAAGAGTTCGGTGGCATGGCCCTCGGGATGGATCTCCTTGCGATTCTTGCGCATCCAGTTGATGCCGCCGCGACGGTGGGTGTAGTAGTCATCCATCATGTCGCCTAGAAACCCGTGAAAGAAGTCGAAGCCGCGATCGTTGGGAGTATTCGGCTCATCGTAGCCCAAGTGCCACTTTCCAACCATGGCCGTGTGATAGCCGGCCTTATTCATCATGTCCGGCAGAGTAATCGCCTCCGGATCGAAATAGCCCCAGCTGTTTTCGGCATTTTGACGGATCACTCCGGGAACGCCTGCCAGATCGGGATAGCGACCCGTCATCAGAGCCGCTCGCGTCGGCGAGCAAACCGTACAATTGGCGTAGAATTGATCGAAGCGCAGGCTTTCATCCATGAGGGCGTCGAGGCGCGACGACTCGATGTCAGGCGATCCATAGGACGACAGATCGCCATAGCCGAGATCGTCGACTAGGATGAAGAGGAAATTGGGTCGGTCGGCGGCTCTAGCCGAGACCGCAAACGTTAGGATCGCCAAAACGATAGCTAGGGGAAAGAAACGAGATTTCGTCATGAGAACGAAAATCCCGGGACCGTTCGGTTTTGGCAAGGCGAGAATCGTTCGATCCAAATGTCCCTGACGCTTGATTTTTCGCGTCCAGAAAGCTAGGTTTCGAGGCAATCATAGCTGACCGCCCCTGCTGCCATGGACTTTCCCCGTATCGCTCTCACCCAGGCCCTCAATCGACGTTCCTTTCTCAAAGGAGCCGGCGTCTGTCTCGCCCTTCCTTACTTGGAAGCGATGACGCCTCTCTTCGGGGCGACTCCTAAGAGCCCCAATCCCAAGTGCTTCGTCGCCGTCGGCAACTCCTTCGGCATGTATCAGCCAGCCTTTTTCCCAAAAGAAACGGGAGCCCACTACTCCTTCCCTGAACTGCTCAGCCCGCTCGAATCGCTAAAATCGCGCTTCACCGTTTTTTCCGGACTCGATCACGGCGCTACGGGCGGTCACTTCGGCGTGCATTCCTATCTCTCGGGCGTTCTTAGCGTCGACGCCAAGAGCATGCCCGACGGCAATATCAGCATCGATCAGCGCATCGCGGAATCGCTGGGATCGCAGACGCGCTTTCCGACCTTAACCGTGGGCTGCGATAGCGGTCTCCACAACGGCTGCCAAATGTCCTGGACGCGCTCCGGGGTGCGGGTTCCGCCTGTTACCGAGCCGCTCACTCTGTTCAACACGCTTTTCGTCGAGGATTCGCAAGAAGGCAAACGCGCCGCCGCTCGTCGCTCGGCCTTGAAGCGCTCGATCCTCGATTCGGTGAAGGACGACGCGAACCAGCTCGCTCAGCGGGTAAGCCAGCGCGACCGCGAAAAGCTCGACGAATACTAAACGGCTGTACGCGACGCCGAAAAAGCCGTTACGCAAAACGCTCATTGGATCGATGTTCCCAAGCCCAAGGCCCCGATCGCCCCGCCCATCAACCAAGGCATCGTCAAGGACCTACCCACTCTCTACGACCTGATCCTACTCGCCCTGGAAACGGATTCTACCCGCATCGCCACCTTAGAGATTTCCAGCGAAGGTTTCGATACTTCCGCTTTGGGCGTCAGTGGGGGCTACCACTCGATTTCGCACCACGGTCAGCAAGAGGACAAGATTCGGGCTCTCATCACTCTGGAGAAGTATCAGACCGAACAATTCGCCCGCTTTCTCCGCAAGCTGCAAGCCTCGAGGGAACAAGGCAGCCGATCCTCTCTGCTCGACGATACCATCGTGCTCTTCGGTTCAGGCATGGGCAATGGCAATTCACACACCAATACGAATCTTCCCATGATCGTCGCCGGGGCCGGCTTCCAGCACGGTCAGCACTTGTCCTATCTCGAGAACGCCAAGAACGAGCCCCTGTCGAATCTCTACTTGTCCATCATCAACCGTATGGGCATTGACGACCGTCGCTTCTGCAAGAGCGCGGGACAGCTGACTGGATTCGACTTCGCCTAGCGCTGTGAGACTCGCCGTCACGTTACTGCTTGTCTTCGGACTCGTTGGATCGATCCGAGCTTCGAAAATCGAACCAGTCGCCTTCGACCTTGAAACCTACTTAGACGCCTACTGCATCTCCTGTCACGGTCCTGAAAAGCAAAAAGGCGATCGTCGCTGGGACACCTTTCACCTTCCCATCGAAGACACGGAAACGCTCATCCAAGCCCAGGAAATTCTCGACCTCGTTAATCTGGCGGAAATGCCGCCTCCCGAGGAAGACCTGCAGCCGAGCGTCGAAGAAAACAGGCAATTAGTCGACTTCCTCACCCAAACGCTCGAAGAGCGCTATGCGGAGCTCGAGAGTACCGATCGTCAAACCGTCTTTCGCCGTCTCAATCGTAGGGAATATCGCAATACGATTCGCGATCTCCTGAAGATCGACACGACCGCCTTCGATCCAACTCAGTCCTTTCCTCGAGACGAAACGGACCATCACTTGGATACGATTGGCGATCGACTCGTCACTTCCGGCTACCTGCTCGATCGCTACTTGGAAGCGGCCGACGAGATCATCGAGAAAGTTTTTGCGCTCGAGCAGCGCCCCGAACCGAAGACTTACTTCTTCACCGATAACTTCCGTCAACAACCCGAGCTCGACGGAGCCCTCGACGACTGGGCCAACTTCGAGTTCATCGCCCTCTACGAAACGCCCTTGTCGGTTCGACACGAAGGCGCCTACGCGAAAATCAATACCTTCGAATCCGGCGTGCCTCACGACGGCTTCTACAAGATTCGCGTCAACGCCATCGCCAAAAACCGAATACACGATCACTTGTATCGTCGCGTTTCCACCAACCAGACCGAGCCCATTCGCCTGGGCATCGTAACGGGAAACAAACGCTTCGGCGATCTAAGCCGTCCGCAGCCCATCGAACCCGAGCTCGCTTCCTTCGATCTCAAGGACGAGATTCTCGAATGGCGCGAGGCGACCGTGTGGCTGGATGCGGGCGATACGCCCCGCTTCACCTATCCGAATGGCATGCTCGGTTTGCGGGGCAATTTTCGCCCGATTTCAGATAAGCTGGCCGCCGATCCCAACTTCGAGCTGAAGAACGTCGACTTCTCGGATCGCCGTCTCATTGCCATGCAACACGGCAAGCTACCGCATATCCAAATTCACGACGTGGAGATCACGGGTCCGCTCTACGAAAGCTGGCCGCCGGAAACGCAAAAAGCGCTCATTGGCAATCGCCCGTTTTCGCCCAAACGGGCTCGAGCCCTAATCGCCGACTTCGCGGGGCGGGCCTATCGGCGACCCGTTACCCAATTCGAAACCGACGAGCTCATGCGTTTCATGGAACGTCGCGAGAAGGAGTCGGGCGACGCCTTCCAGGCCTACAAAGACGTTCTCAAGCGCATCCTCTGTTCGCCGTCATTTCTCTATTTGGAGGAGCCTCAAGAGAACGATGGCCAGCTGGGGGCCTACGCCTTGGCTTCGCGGCTTTCCTATTTCCTCTGGTCGTCCCTGCCCGACGACAAACTGCTCAAAGCAGCTCGCAATGGGTTCATCCACAATTCCGATACGCTGAAACGGGAAATCGCCCGCATGCTGGTGGACCCGAAAAGCGCCGCCTTCATCGACAGCTTCCTCAATGCCTGCCTCACTCTTGAGGATCTGGGAACCCAACCACCCGATCGGAAACTCTTTTCCGTGTTTTACGAGCGAGGCTTGCAAGCCAGTATGCGCGAGGAAACGCGTTTGTTCGTCCAATACCTGCTGGAAAACAATCTACCGCTTTCCGAATTCGTCGATGCCGACTACTCGTTCATTAACGAATCGCTGGCTCAGCTTTATGGATACAAAGGCGTGTTAGGCCAGAGTTTCCGAAAAACGCCTCATGCCGACAGTCGACGCTCGGGCATTCTAGGTCACGCCTCGATCCTCACTGTATCCGCCAACGGGGTCGACACATCACCCGTAACCCGCGGAGTTTGGATGCTGGAAAACTTGCTCGGCACTCCGCCATCCCCGCCGCCCCCTGACGTAGAGCCCTTCGATCCCGATACACGCGGCAGCTCGACCATTCGCGAACAATTGGAAAAGCACCGCGAAAATCCGACCTGCTACGATTGTCACCGCAAGATCGATCCCATGGGCTTCGCCTTCGAATCGTTCGATGCGATCGGCCGCTGGCGCGATAAATATCCCAAAGGGGGCGAGATCGACCCTTCCGGCTCCCTCGCCGATGGCACCCACTACTCCGATATTTCCGACTTCAAGGCCGCCATGAGCGAACGCGCTCCGCAAATCGCCCGATCCTTCGTGACGAAGTTGCTTTCCTATGCGACCGGCCGACGCATGGAACCCGGAGATCGGCCTGACATCGACAAGCTTCTGAAGGAACTCGATGAGCGCGGCAACGGCTTCTATGACATGGTAGAGCTCATCGTCTTGAGCCCTCTCTTCCAGGGCGCTTAATCAGGTAGGGATGACTGGCTCAGTCATCCGCGAATCAGAGATATAAAGACCAGAGGATTCAGCCGATCCTCTCAACAGTCTATCATCGGACAACCTAGGTAGCGGTCACATTAAACATGTAGCCGTTAAGCTGCGCTTTTTTGGATTTTGGCCGCTCGGAGATCGGCCGCTACCCCAAACCTTCCATCTTCGCCTTGGCTTTGCGTTGGGGATTGTCTGCGAAAAAGGAGGCAATGAAAAGGAACACCGCGAATGAGAAAGTCAGTCCGAACGCGGGTCGGTAGGCGCCAGCGAAATCGCGGATCAAGCTGAACAGCAAGGGTCCCACCGCGCTGGCTACAACCATGGTGGACATCATGACCCCGCTGATCGCCCCAATATGGTTCAGTCCATAGTAACGAGCAATAAAAGCTCCGGAGAGCGGCCCGAAGGATCCGCTGCTGATGCCCATGCCTACGATCATCATAGGAATCATCAAACCATCGATACGCGTGAACAAAGCCAGAGAGGACAGTCCACAGCCGCACACCATGAAAGCTGCAAAGTACTTCAGGCGGAAACTGTCGCTGAGCCACCCAATCGCGATGCTCAGAAAACCGCCGCAAATCGCTCCCGGAAGAAATAGCTTGAGGATGGCGTCCTCACTCAAACCAATTTCGCCTGCCAAATCGAGTACGTGGAAAACGTATCCAGTAACGTAGGTCGACTCAAGAGCGAAGATGCCGCAAAACACCCAAAAGGAAAAGGTCCGAACCGCTTCGCCACGTGTAAACTCGCGAACGATGGTGAACTCCGGATCGTCCCTTTGCTTGGCTTTGGGTTTGATGCCTGCATCTACGCTCAATCCGCATTCTTCGGGATTGTCGCGAAAGACGAACCATCCATAAAGAGCGATGCCAAGGCCGGAAACCAGAGCGAGGATACGCCAGGCCGTTCTCCAGTCGGTCGCTTGTATCAAATCGTAAAAGACAAGCGGCGACAGCGAAAAGCACACGCTGACCCCGATCCCGCTAATCGGCAAAACCTTGCCCCGTTGATACCTCCACCACTTGGCGACCATGTTGCGGGAAGCCATCGTCACGAATCCCTGTCCGGAAAAGCGAAGCAGCCAAAAGCCGAATCCCAAACTAGCGATCAAAGTCCAGGCCTGCGGGCGTTCCCTATTCAATAGCGATGCGAGCGCGCGTGGCAGCCAATCGACAATACTCATATAGCCCATCGCCAAACCCAAGGCGATGCTGGCGGCGACAAAGAGCCGTCGCGAACCAATCACATCGTTGATCCGCCCTGCCCACAGCAACATGATTCCACTGACCGTCGTCCCGAGGAAATAGGCTAAGGCGACCTGCGATCGCGTCAGCGAAAGAGCCGCGATCAGTTCGTCGTTGAAGACGTTTACGCCGATGGTTTGCCCCGGGATGCTGGCCACGATTCCCGTCGCCCCCGCAATCGCGACAACCCATCCGTAGTGGAACGGCAGTGACGCTGGCCGAAACGGAACGTTGGATTTGAATAGTCGGGACAGCATCACGCGGCGCAGTCTCGCGCTTGAAGCTAATACGTCAACTGGGAAGCGGTAGCGTCCTAAGCTTGTCACATCGGACTTCCTTGGCATGCTACCGTTTTATGACCCGTTCGCTTCGCAGTCTGCGCGATATCGCCGTAGCCCTTTCTGTTTTGACGATTCCCAGCTACGCTCAGGAGATCGTTGAAGAGACCGATCCAGAAAGCATCTATCTGCAATACTGCGCTGCCTGCCATGGACGAAACCTGGAAGGCGTTAATGCAGGTCCGCTGATAAAAGAGGATTGGACCTACGGTCGTAACCCGGCGCAAATGTATCGCGCCATCATGTACGGAATACCCGGTACCGACATGGTTGCATGGTCCGCCGTTCTGAACGAGAGGCAAGGCCGAGCCCTCCGGGATTACATCATCGAAAAGCAAACCGTGCCGCCCAACAATGAACGTGAGGTCTTGCCGCGCTTCGAACTGGCCGATCGCGTTTTGAAGATCGACAATCTTACGTCGGGTGGCCCTATCGATACGCCGTGGAGTATCGAATTCGTAGACGAACGCCGCATTCTCGTCAGCGAACGATCAGGGGCATTGCGTTGGATTGTCGATGGGGAGCTTCAAAGTCAGGCCGTGCAAGGAACGCCTGATCCGCTGCTTTACGGAACCTCTGGATACATGGATTTAGCGATCGATCCTGATTACGAACGCAATGGCTGGGTTTATCTCGCCTACAGTCATGGATTGGAGGATCGCGATGAACGAAGCGTTCCCGGAATGACCAAAATCGTGCGGGCTCGTATCGACGAGAATCGCTGGATCGACGAGCAAACGCTCTTTGAAGCGTCGCCGGAAAATTATGTCGCCAGCGGCGGGCGCTGGGGTTGCCGTCTCTTGTTCGATCGCGATGACTATCTGTATTTTTCGATTGGAGACATGGGCCTCAACGACGACGTGCAGCGACTCTCCAAGCCCGTTGGCAAATGGTTCCGCATTCACAAGGATGGAAGCATTCCACAAGACAATCCCTTCGTAGGTACTCCGGGCGCGCTGCCTCAGATATTCACCATTGGAAATCGAAACGGTCAAGGCATCGCCCAGCATCCGGAAACGGGCGAACTCTGGGCCACCGATCACGGCCCCATGGGAGGCGACGAATTGAACGTGCTCGTCAACGGGGCCAACTACGGTTGGCCGCTCGCGAGTTATGGCATCGACTACAGCGGCGAGATCGTCACCGAGCTAACCGAGTTCGAAGGCGCCGTTCAACCCATCACGTATTGGACGCCATCGCCCGCTCTAGCCGCCGCTGAATTCTACCAAGGCGATCTCTTTCCCGACTGGAAAGGCTCTCTACTCGTGACGGCCCTCGCCTTCGAGGAAATCAAGCGCTTGGAAATCGAAGGCCATCGCGTCGTCTCCGAAGAGATTATTCTAAAGGGCATGGGACGCGTGCGTGACGTCAAGATCGGCTCGGACGGCAGCATCTATGCCGCTTTAAATCGGCCCGATGCCATTATACGCATCACGCTCGGCGACTAAGGGGATTGATCGGTCCCCTTTACTTTTCGAGGATCTCGATTTTGCGGAATTCGAGCAAACCATGCTCGGCTTGGATGCCCACGTGCCCCTCGAGGTTCTTGATCGAAGTACAGGTTGTGACCAGGATCCCATTGAGACGAACTTCCATCGTCTCGCCTTCGCAGGTAATGTCGTAGCGCTGCCACTCGCCCGTGGGACGATAAGCCCGCTTGAGGGCATCCAGATCGGAGGAATGCTCGAAAGGTGGCGCTCCATAGGGAATCATCGTCGCCAGCGGCGCATCGCCTTCTAGCGTATCCAAACACTGGACTTGATAGCCATTGTTGGGCCACCCATTCTCATCGTCATTGCTGGTTGGTCCGGTGCGCACGAAAATGCCGCTATTGGCATTTTCCTCCAGGAAGCGAAACTCCATGGTCAGCGTATAATCGGCGAAGGTATCGGCCGACCGAAGCCATCCTGTCCCTTTGTCGATTTTGAGAACGCTGCCTTCGACCGAGAAGCGACCTCCATTCTGGATTTCCCAGCCGTCGAGCGACTTTCCATCGAAAAGCGAAACCGCCTGCGGCGCGTTGCTGCAAGCGGTAAGGAAAAGCCCTCCGAGGAGGGCCAGCGAAATTAAGGAGGGGCAGCGAATCATATTAGATCTTGCCTACCAGCTCCAAGCCGGGAGTCAAGGTCTCGGATCCAGGCTTCCAATTCATCGGGCAAACCTGTCCGGGATTCTCCGCCACGAACTTGGCCGCTTCTACCTTGCGGATCAATTCGTCGCTGCTGCGTCCAATGCTGTTGTCGTGTATTTCGAAGGTCTTCAAAACGCCTTCCGGATCGATGATGAAGGTGCCGCGCAAGCTGAGACCTTCGCTATCGATGTAGGTGCCGTAGTCCTTGCAGATCTTGCCAGTCGGATCAGCGAGCATTGGAAAGCGGATCTTGCCGATCATCGGAGAGCTGTCGAACCATGCCTTGTGGACGAAGGCCGTATCCGTGCTAACCGAAAGCACCTCCACGCCCAATTCCTGCAGCTTGCTGTACGCATCGGCAATGTCACCCAATTCGGTTGGGCAAATGAAGGTGAAGTCCGCCGGATAGAACACGAGCGCGACCCACTTGCCTGCGTAGTCGGAAAGGTTGACCTTAACGATCTCGTTATTGTGGAAGGCATCTGCGCTGAACGCAGGAGCTGCTTGGTTGATGATTGGCATAATGATACGTCTTTCCTGTGAATCTGTGAAAGAAAGCGGATCAAAATGGGATTGGATCTAGCGATTTCAAGCGCAATTTCCGTCAGCCTGAGCGTTGGTTGAAACGCATGAAGCATCCCTAGAATTCCAAGACTCCAACACGAGCTAATCGGTTAGCGTAAACTGAACCGAACTGCTCGATACAGAGGGATCCATTTGATTTTCGCCTGAGATGAAAACGCGGCTCGGATCGATTCCCTTCGTTTGAATCAAATAGTCCTTAACGTTCTTCTCGCGCTCGTCCGCCAAGCGATTCAGCCAGGAAAGATCTACCGAAAGATCGGACTCGGAGAAGAGCTTGTCCTCAATTTCATCAAAGGAAGGTAGATCCGAATCATCGGCTATTCCGGCGACCGTTTTGATAGCCGACGCAATATTGCCCAGCAAGTTCCCCCCTTCTTCCGCAACCTCTCCCTCAATCAGTTCGCCCGCTATCGCTACCAGATCGCGATAGGAGCTTTTGGCCGCTTCTTCGTACTTCGTTTGATCGAAGGCTTGGAGCAAGGCCAGCGGATCGACCGGGGCTGCATCTACGGTCTCGCCTTGCGTCGAATCCTCATCGTTCGTATTCGCGATCAATATACGCTTGAAGACGTTCGTCTCCGTATTCTGAGCGACCAAAGAGGAAAGATCTAATTTCAGCCCCGGACGATCTTCCAGGATCTCGGCGATTCGATCGAGACGGGAATGCAACGACTCATCCAAGTCGAAGGCCCCGCCTGCGAATAGAGCTTGATTCATATCATTGTCGCCGCCTGCGCCGCCACCGAACATGGCGAAAGGAGAAGTGGCTATTTTGACGATGATATTGCCCAACGCCTTCATCACAATCCCGCCCACGCCGCTTGTACTGGGATCGCTCAGATCGCCGGTAAGCTTGAGGGGCGGTAGCTCTATGACTCCGTTACGGTCCTGTAAAACGGCTACCGCAAGCCCAACGGGCAGTCCCAAGGAATCCTCGCTGTCCACTTTCTCGCCCAGTTTCAACTGGTCAACCATTACATCAGTCGCTTCATCGAGCTGGCTTTCCTGAATATTGAAGCTAGCCGTCACATTAAGCATTCCCTTGTTCAATGCTCGTCCCAGATACTTCTTCCAATAAGGCCCGGTAGCCGAAAGATCGAATCCATTGAGCGACAGCTCAACGGCGCTGCTGCCCTTGAAATCGAGCGGGTTCAATTCGCCATACAATTTGAATGCGCCTCCCCCATCGAAGTTGCCGGACATCGACAAGGTAGCATTGCGATCGCCTGTAGTTGAAATCTCTTCTCCCTTAAACGCGAAATCGCGAAAGCTAGCCCGGTGGATCGCCTCCAACGTGCGATCCTCGAGCGCCGCCTGACCGCTCGAAATCTCGATCTCCCCTATCCAAGCCTCGAACGGCAAATCCAAGACAATCGCCGTATCCTCGAGGGTCTCCTTCCCTTCCTCTTCTTCTTTTTCTTCTTCTACCTCCTCTTCTGACATTCCCACCCCTGCATCCGATTTCAGCAAAGCGGTCAGATTCAGTCCGTTTTCCAGCAAGGCAACTGTCGCCACGGGAGCCACCAATTCGATTCGATCGATTTCCAGCTTTTCGTTGGCAAAGCGAGCGCCGGAGAACCCCATCGTCTCCGCCGCGAAAACGGGCGCTTGGCTTTCGGTCTCGCTAAGGGATAGCGATGCCACAGAACCTTCGGCATCCACTGAAAAACTCATTTTTGTCAGGTCTGCGTCGAATTGGGCGCTCAAGCTTGCGTGGCCATCATTGATTGTCGCATGGGCGAATGCGCTCGCCGCCGTTTGCAGGCTCGACAATTGAAAATCCTCCAATGCAAATCGCCCATTCAGGGTTTTGGCTGGAATTCGCCCCTTGGCTTGCAAGCTCGCCGATCCGCTGCCGTTGGGCGCGAAACGCGCCGATATCGTCATCTCCGCTTCATCGTCAAAGGGAGCCACATTAGAAAGCTGGGCTTCAAACGACTCCATGGAAAGGGAAGGCGTAGCGGCAATCGACTCGTCGATAACTTCGAAATGACCGGCGACCACAGAAAAGCTATCGATGACCGCGTTTAACTCGAATTCGGTTTCGTCTGAGTCGTCTACGCTTCCAGGCCCCGCTTGACTGTCCGCGGTATCGTTTGACGATTCTGGATTCACCCCCGCCAACAACGTATCTCGCAGCGGCAATTCGAGCTCTCCCGCTGCATTGCGAACGAGCAGGCCATGGGGAGCGGTCAATGCGACCGTGCTCGCTTGAGCCGCCATTTCGGGATATCGCGCTGCGATCCCTTCTGCAGACAAGCGCTCCCAGTGAATCTCCGTTTCGCTGGATCCGCTAGATAAGGAAAAACCGTTGATCACGGTCGATCCTCCTTCGAGCGTCGCCATGATTCCATCGGCTCCCAGCTTCGCTTGATAGCTTCCCGCCATCGAGTAGCTGCCCGAAATATCCGCATCCAAAAAGTCATACCAAAAAGGCTTAGCCTTGGACATATCCACATTCTCTATACTGAAACTGCCCGATGAGCCAATGGGGTTGACAGCGATGATCCCTTCCCATGCGAAGCGTCCCGTTTCCCCGAAATGAGCATCGAAGCTATAGTCGCCTTCTCTCCCATGATCCGTATGAATATCGGTAGCGACGAAGGAAATCGGGCCCATGATTTCCCGCAGTGGATAGCTGCGGCCCTCGTCTGCGATTTCGACTGCTACATTCGACACGTCGACCTCTCCCACGTAAAAAGCGAATGGCTGGTCAGTAGTATCCTCCGCCCCTGCCTCGCCTTCAGGATTTTTCCCTAAGACTTCCAGCAATCGATCCACATTGGTGGTTCCGCTTTCATCTCGCTTCAAGTATACCGTCGTATCGCTCAACTCGAATCGAGCGACGGAAATGCGACCGAGAATAATAGGAAAGAACTGATTGTTCGACCGCATCCGCCCCATTTCCAGCAAGGCATCGCCATGGTCGTCCTCGACCCGTAGGCCTTCCAGCGTGGTTGCGAGCAAAAACGGGTTGAAGGTGGCGCGCTCCAACGTCACCGATCGATCCAGGGTCTCGGCGACGCTGCCCTCCAGAGTCGCTTTTATAATCCGCGGCACGCCGATAAAGCCGAATAGAACATAAAAAACATAGAGGCCGGCTAATGCTATCAGCGTTCGCTTTACCCGAGGTCGTTTAAGAAAAAGTGTAGGATTGCGCATAGGCCACGATGTTGCGGTTGAATCCACTAAAACGAAAAATAGACCGACAGTCACGGAAACAGTTGCAACTCGCTCTGGTTTTTTCGAGCTAGGTTATCGTGAAATTCGAAGCCGTCATTTGGGATATGGATGGGCTGATTTTGGATACGGAGCGTTTGGCCCACGAATCCTGGCAGCAATGCTCGCGCGAGTTCGAGCTTGGGGTCGACGATTCGCTGTTCCTCGAGATCATCGGCATGAATGTCGAAAGCTTCCATCGCTGGCTTAGCGAGCGATTGCATGTCTCAGTCGATGTGACCGCCCTCGTGCAACGGGCCAACGCCATCTATCAAGCCAAGATTGCCACCGGTCCCCCTCTCAAACGGGGCGCCAAAGAGAGCATCGAATGGTTAGCCAAACGAGAGATTCCGCAAGCGGTGGCGACCTCGTCGAGTCAGGACCTCGCGCGGCGCAAGTTAGGGCACCACGATTTGCTGCCTCACTTTGGTACGATTTCCAGTGGGGATCAGGTCAGCCAAGGCAAACCGCATCCGGAGATATTCCTCAAGGCCGCTCGGGATCTCGGCCAGGAGCCGAGCCGATGTTTGATTTTCGAGGACTCTCGACTCGGCGTAATGGGCGCTGCCGCCTCCGGGGCAACTGTCGTCCTCGTCCCGGATATGGCCGTACACGATGAAGAGAGCCGCGATATGGCTCACGAAATCTGGGATTCCCTGGAAATTGGTCCGGAAAGGTTCGCGGATTGGTTCGAGACCTGAGGGCCTGATCTTTTTCGAAGCGCCTAAATTGCATCTGAAATTAGAGCTAGGGACAATCGGCTCAGTCGTCCGCCAAAAGAGACCATTCGGACGATCGAGCCGATTGTCCCTACCTCCATTTTCAATTCGATTGAAGCGCGCTTGCCCCTTCGATCGTTTCTCCTTGGAATGGACTTCACTGTGAAAACCGATACCCCTAGCGCCCCCTTTCCTGGCTTGGAAGCCATCGACCGTTTGAAGGAATCGCTGTCCCAGCGGCTGCGAGGAAAACTGGAAGCCATCGATTCTATCATCGCCTGCCTCATCGCCGAAGGACACATCCTCATTGAAGATGTGCCCGGCGTCGGCAAAACCACTCTCGCCTACGCCCTAGCGAAATCGATCCACTGCGATTTCAATCGGATTCAGTTTACGAGCGATATTCTGCCTTCGGACATTCTCGGCGTATCCATTTACAAAGGAGCGGAAGGAACCTTCCAGTTTTTCGATGGACCGATCTTCGCCAACATCGTACTGGCCGACGAAATCAATAGAGCTTCCCCGAAATCGCAATCCGCTCTCCTGGAGGCAATGGAACGAGGGTTGGTCACCGCAGATGGGGAGACACGGCCAATCGAGCCGCCCTTCATGGTTATCGCCACGCAAAACCCCGTCGATTTCGAAAGCACCTTCCCGCTCCCGTCGGCCCAACTGGATCGCTTTCTGATGCGCATTTCCATGGGATATCCAAACGAAGCGGACGAAGGCGGTCTCCTTCGCTCCGGCAAGCTGCACTACGATCGCATGGAAATCGATGCCGTCGTGGACAAAAGAGAAATCCTCGCCCTGCAGACACAAGTCGAGTCCGTGCATGTGGAGGACTCGCTCTACGACTTTATCCACGAGGTCGTTCTCGCCACGCGGACTCGCCCAAGCATTGAAGTGGGAGTCAGTCCTCGGGGATTGCTGGCCTATCGAACCGCCTTGCAAGCCGCGGCCTTGGTTGCGGGCCGACAATACGTCACGCCAGACGACGCGAAACGCTACGCCGTTCCTTGCCTCGCCCATCGGCTGAGACTCTCCGGACGAATCTCTGGCAGCTACGACTGGGAAGCCTCGGCCCGAGTGATTGAAGAAATTCTCTCGGAAACCCCGGAACCCCACCGACGCGGGTGAGCCCTCGCCGATGAGTCGGATCAAGCAAAGCCCAACTGCTGGCGGATTCGCCTGGCTCGTCGTATCGATCGGCGTATTAGGCTCATCTTGGCTCACAGGAAACGCCCTTGCCGCCATTCTTGGAACGGCCGGTCTTCTAGCCTTCGCAATCCATTGGTTTCTGGCGGGCCGTTGCGCCGCCAACATCTTTTCCAGTATTCGTCCGCTCGCGAATCGCTTGAGGGAAAACGAGCCCTTTCCCTTCGAGCTAACGCTACGCAATCGCAGCCGTTTCCTGCCCCTCGGTCCCTTTACGATCGTTGCGGTCGAATCGGGACGCGGAAAGCGCTCTCGCATCCGAATTCCCAATGCGATGTCCGGGAATGCCACCTTAGCCCTCGTCGTCTATCCCGAATTTTCGCGGCGGGGCCTTCAAAAGATCCGCCTGCGTTCATTTTCGACGCGCTTCCCATTCGGTTTCACGACCGCATCGAGACCCATTGCTGTCGAATCGGA
>Ga0066825_10000030_pt1 | contig 61295 bp, 44 predicted proteins | sample ETNtaG_6_FD_65608 | JGI IMG/M metagenome (GOLD analysis project Ga0066825, IMG submission 65608) | Marine microbial and viral communities from oxygen minimum zone, Eastern Pacific Ocean - ETNP201306SV45 | ecosystem: Environmental > Aquatic > Marine > Oceanic | place: Pacific Ocean: Eastern...
GAGACCTCCTTGCCGGTCGCAGCTTACCAGGTTTCCGGCGAATATGCCCAGATACACGCGGCGGCTCAGAATGGTTGGCTCGACTACGAAAAGAGCCGTGACGAGTCGCTCTTGGCAATCAAGCGGGCGGGCGCGGACATGATTCTCAGCTATTTTTCGAGGGAAGTCGCTGAAGTCCTGGGCTAGGCGAGGGCTCTATTGGAAGCGCAGAGGTCCGATTGTCGCGCGGGCCGAGATTGCAGAATCTCGGTTTAGTTTAATCATTTTCATTGAAGAACGCCTCTTACTTTTCGAGAAGAGGCGTTCATTTCGTTTGGGAGACGCGACTTAATTGCCTTATGAAGAGATCTATTTTCGTTCTTTCGTTGATTCCGGCCCTGTTCGGGGCGGAGTCCGATCCAAAGATTCGCGAGTATTACGAAGAGAAAGCCCAGATTCGAATGCGGGCTTTCCAGATGCCGGAAGACATCTCGATCAAATTGTGGGCCGATGAAGCGCAAACGCAGAATCCGTCCGCGATCGCTTTCACGCCTCAGGGGGGCGTCTATGTTGCCGAGATCCATCGCTGGCGTCATGGTGTGGATGACATTCGCGAGCGCCGTATGATGCTTGTCGAGGATATCATGATTCAGTCGAACGAGGATCGACTGAAGATGTTCGCGAATCACTACGGTCAGTTTCCGCCCGAGCATTATACGAACAAGGCGGACCAGATCGCCCTGCTCGAAGACACCGATGGCGACGGGCGGGCGGACAGTTCTCGGATCTACGCGGGCGGGTTTAACGATCCTTTGGATGGTCCGGGAATCGGCCTGATCGAACGAGACGGCAAGGTTTACTATACCAATATCCCGCATTTATGGATGCTCGAAGATACGGACGGGGATGGCGTTTCGGACAAGCGAACCTCGTTGCAGGATGGTTTCGGGATTCGCATGAGCTTCTCCGGTCACGATATGCACGGACTGACCTGGGGACCGGATGGGAAGCTCTACTGGTCGCTAGGCGATCGCGGATACAGCTTTACGACGAAAGAAGGGGTACGCTATCACGGCCCCAACAAGGGAGCTGTCTTCCGTTGCGACCCGGACGGTTCGAATGTGGAGCTTTTCTATGACGGTTTACGCAATCCGCAAGAACTGACCTGGGACGATTACGGCAATCTCTTCACTGCGGACAATGATGCGGACGGAGCGGACCTGGAGCGTATCAACTACCTCGTCGAAGGCGGCGATTCCGGTTGGCACGCAGGGCATCAGTCGATCATGACTTTCACCAAGGATCTGGATCTACGTTCGTATAAATACACGGGCGACGCGAAGCTGCCACTATCCTGGATTACTGAGTACGTTTGGAAAACGCGTTCGGAAGAGCAGCCGGCGTATATCCTTCCGGGGGTGGGCCAGATTATTGGCGGTCCGTCCGGGTTCGTTTTCAATCCGTCCAACAGCATGGGCGAACGCTACGACGACAAGTTCTTCTGCATTATCTATAAGGGGTCGCTAACTCAGTCATACATCACGATGTTCAACCTCGAAGAGGATGGAGCGACCTTCAACATGGTGAATGAAGAAGAGTTCTTCCGCGGTTCCAACTGCGTCGACATCGACTTCGGTCCCGATGGGCGCCTTTACATGTCGGATTACAATTATGGCGGTTGGCTGAATCAGGACGTCGGCAACATCTATACCATGGAAGTGCCGGGACAGATCGAGAAACCCGAGATCGTCGAGAATGAGAGGATTCTCAAGTCGGACTTTTCCAAGTACTCGATCGCTCAATTGACCCAGTTCATGGGACGCGATCACCAGCACGTCCGCCAGAAGGCGCAGTTCGAGTTAGCCAAGCGCGGTCAGGCGGGGGTGGGAGCGTTTACGCGTTCCGCGAAGGGCCAAGGCAACTCCACGTTCACGCGCATTCATGGTGTTTGGGGACTGGGGCAAATGGCTGGAGAAGAAGGGCTCGATATACTCAACCCCTTGTTCGACATGCTCAGCGACGAGAATGACCAAGTGCGTATTCAGGCTGCCCGCGTGCTCGGAGATCACCGCGTCGAAAAGGCGGCTCCTTTGCTGGTCAAGAGTCTGACGGATGCTCATCCACGCGTTGGCATGTACGCCGGTATCGCCTTGGGCCGGATTGGTTATGCGCCTGCGGTTCCTGCGATCCTCGATGTCCTCAAGAGCAATCAGGACGAGGACCTATGGCTGCGTCACGGAATGGTCATGGGGCTCTTCGGCATCGAAAAGTCGAATTGGAAATCAGCCATATCCGACGATTCCAAGTATGTGCGGATGGGCGCTCTCTTGACGTTGCGCATGCTGCGCGATCCTCAGATCGCGGTATTTCTTCGCGACTCGGAGCAATCGCTCGCTTACGAAGCGATTCGCGCGATCAACGACCTTCCGATGGAAGGCGCCCAAGACGAGCTGGCCAGCTTGATCGAAGCGTTTCTGCCGGGTAAAATCGGCGAGATGCCTGAGACCGACGTGGACCGTTTGATGCATCACCGTATCATCAACGCCAATTACTATCAGGCTAAGGCTGGCAATGCTCGCAATCTGCTGCGTTATGCGGCGAACGCCGATATTCCGGAACGACTCCGCCGCGAAGCGCTTGCTGCGGTCGAGGGTTGGAATGATGCCAATCCCATCGACCCAACGACGGGACTGCCTCGCGAAAATCCGAAGACGCGGGATGAAATCGGGGAGGTTGTGCAATCCGAAATCGCAACCATTCTGGAGTCGGCTGAGGATGATGTGCTAATTCAGTCGACGCGAGTGGCATTGCTTTATGGATACGAAGTCGATCGCGATATCCTCATTGCTCAACTGAATGACAAGCGGAACTCGTCGGAAGTGAGGGCGTCTGCTTTGAAGACACTCACCAAACGGGAAGATGCTCAGCTGGCTGAATTGGCTCGCAAAGTTCTTCAAGAAAAGAACCGCGAACTGACCGCGGTCGCGTTGGCAGGTCTGTTAGTTGCGAGCAACGAAGAAGGCGTGAAGGAAACGATCAAGGCGACTCGTTCCGGCCCGGTTCCCGTTCGTCAGAGCGCTTACGCGTTGCTCGGCGAACAGGACGACGCTGTCTCGGGCGCTCATCTCGCGAAGCAGCTGCAGATGGTTGTGGACGGAAAGGGTTTCAAAGCTACGCATCTCGACGTTATTGAAGCGTCGCGCAAACGCTCGGATTCTGGACTCGCCGAGCTGATCGCGTCCTATGACCAGTCTATGGCAACGGCGTCCCCGATGGATAAATACGCGATCACGCTCGAGGGTGGCGATGTATCGCGGGGCGAAGATGTTTTCATGAATCATGGGGCGGCCCAGTGCGTGCGCTGTCACCAAGTCAACGACTATGGAGCCTTGGTGGGACCGGAGCTTTCGGAAATCGGACGCGATCACGATCGCCGGTACTTGCTAGAAGCGATCGTCGATCCCGGCGCGACGGTGGCTCCAGGGTTCGGCATGATGGTTCTCACCCGCAAGAATGGCGAAGCCGTCAGCGGTCTGCTCATGGGAGAAGATGATAAAGGCGTGAGCCTGAAAATGCCTGACGGCAAGATCCAGGAAATCGCTCATTCGGACATCGAAACCAAGCAACCTCCGATTTCCGGTATGCCGCCTATGGGTCTCCTGCTCGACAATGGCCAAGTTCGCGACCTCGTCGCCTACCTCAGCAGTTTGAAACGCTACAAGGGCAAGCGGAAGAATGAGACTGAGCACAAGTAGCCGGGCTGAGGACTTGAGTACCGTGTTCCGAGTTTGAAGGGTAAGAAGATGGAGATTAGACTATGAAATTCGAGCATTACGCGATTAACGTAGAGGACTCCATTGCGGTGGCCGACTGGTATGTCGAGCACTGTGGCATGAAGATTGAGGTGGCGCTGACCGCGTCGCCGTTCACGCGCTTTCTTTCCGATGAGACGGGGCGCGTGGTGATCGAGATCTATTCCAATCAAGCCGCCCCTGTTCCCGATTACGCTAATCAAAGTCATTTGGTCTATCATCTGGCGTTTGCAGTGAGCGATGTCGATGCGGAGCAAGAGCGACTGATGGAAGCCGGTTGTTCGTTTATCGAGGAACTGAACCCGGAAGAGGGTACACGTTTGGTCATGCTCCGCGATCCGTTTGGAATGGCTCTTCAGCTCTGCCAACGGGCAAAGCCGTTTTCGATCTGATTGCTTAGAGACGACGGTCTCGGTTGTCCTAAAGACAGCCGAATTGTGTGGACTCATCTGATGCGGCATCGCGGGGACGCGATTGCCCTACCCTGAGGCCGGCTAGTATTTTGCGCTGGATTTGCGGTCGGTAAGGAAATTCTCGATCGTTTCTCGAGCGAAGCGGGCGCCGTCTTGAGGATCGTAAGTCTCGCCGGCATCAAGCTTGCCGGCGTATTCGAAATGGTATTCGAACTGACTGCGTTCTTCGTACTTGGTTTCCAATGCGAATCGATCCCGCTTGGCATAGACTTCGTTCCACGCAGATCGAACTTCAGTCCAATAGGGTCCTGTTTTCTCCCAGTATTCGTCGGCGGCTTCCAGGCTTGGGCTTTCGATTAGTTCGTAGCGGTCGATGCCCAGTTCGTGGCCGCGATATTCGACACTGTTCGAGCTGTCGCCCGCGACGCGTTTCCAGTTGTTTTGCTCGTGGACCCAACCTGTAGGGGTGATCGCAATACGGTGGAAGCCCTCCATTACGTCGTAGTCATCTCGGGCGCTATATTCGCGACGTGGCAAAGGCCGCCAGGAATTCTCGCCGGTCCAGATAGACCGATTGCCATCGTGGGTCCAACGGCCCATCGCCTCGTAGCGTGGCGAGTCGTCGACTTGCCAGACAGCTTGCGACCAAGCGCCTCTGACGGATTCAGGGGCTCGCGTCTCGCGTTCCCAGGATCCTGCTCCGCGGAAGGTGTGGAGGTCGGTGTCTTGGTAAGTCCAGTCTTGTCGCCAGTGTTTCATAACCATGGGACCGATTACGGAGCCATCTCCTTGCTTGAAGTACATGACTAATGTGTGCTGGAGGCTTATGAACTCGCCATTGTCTTCGAGGATGCGGATTTGTTCGGTGGTCCAGGAGTGATAGGGACGGACTGGCCCGTGCTCCTGGAAGAACCCCATCGTCTCCAAGAAGTGAAAGCTTGCCTTGTAGTCGCCTGCCAAGGACAAAATAGCCGCTCGATCCTTTTCGAATGAGCTGGAAGCCGCTTTTATGGCGGTTAATGGCAAGGAGCGCGGCTTCGCGAATTCTACAGGCGTTGCAGTGGTTGTTCCGCCTCGCGGCTTGGCGAATTCGACGGGAATCCCGCCCCAACTGAAAACGTAGGTCTCTTCGTTGTTTTCGGATTCTTCCGTTTCGCCGAGAGGCTGAGCATCCGTGGGCGATTCGGATTGCGTCGACGTGGAGTTGCAGGCGTTCAAGGTCAGGAGGCCGAAAACGAGCGCGAATAGTATGGATAGTTTCATTGGGGCGATGCTCACTGGCGCTGGTAAGGGAGATGCCGATCTCCTTAATTACTCTTTCTGTAGGGAAGAGGAGAACGAAGGTCAAACTCCCAAGAATGCGTCAAATGGCGATGGGGGATTGGACGCTTCCCGGAACGCTTGTCGTTGGTTTCCGCGACTCTCCGAGCGTTTGGATTTAAGTGGTCCAGATCTTGTCCGAGGGAGTCAGACGGTCCCTTGCTGCGTTTTGTGTGTAGAATGACAAAACTCATGAACGTAGGGATAGTTTTTGCAGCAGGCCTTGGCGGTCACGCAGACGAACCGTTTGATGTCGAGAGCGCGGTGATCGATTTCAACGATGGGAGTTTTCTTCGAGAGTGGACAGTAGTTAATGATTCCGTAATGGGCGGCGTGTCTCGAAGTCGAGTTGATCGAACCGACGAGGGGAACTTGCTGTTCGAAGGAACGCTATCGCTCGCGAACAATGGCGGTTTTGCGTCAGCGCGCGGCCGTCCCAAAGAACTCGATTTCAAAGGGGCCTCGTCGATCGCTATTGATGTACGCGGCGACGGTCGAACGTACTACCTGGACTTGCGATTGAGAGGGCAAAGCATGGGAGGCTCCTTTCGGGCGTCATTCCCGACCAACAAAAACGAGTGGACTCGAATTGCCATTCCGTTTTCCCGTTTCGTCCGTCAGGCTTACGGCCGTTACTATCAAGGGAGCCGCGTGAATCCCGAGAATGTGGATTCCATCGGTTTTACTTTGGCGGATAAGAACCCTGGCGCGTTTAGACTGGAGGTGCGGACTGTGGAAAGTTTCTCAGACGATTCGACTGATATCAGGAAATCGAACCGCAGCTCGAATCTAACCGAGACTCGTCCGAGAGCCGATGCGATCGACGTCATTCAACTCGCGATTGCCAAAGGAGCGCCCTTGTACAATGCCGGATATTCAGATGCTTGCGCGGACATTTATGAAGTCGCTTGCCGAGCATTGACAGCCATGCCGGAGCTGCCGGAATCCAGTGTTGACCTTATCAATGCGGCGTTGGGCAGGATAGAATCTAATTCGGACGCTTCTGCCCGAGCCTGGATATTGCGCTACGCATTGGACGAAGTATTCACTCGATTGAACGAGAGTGACGGCCGCAGGGAAGATCAAGTGTGAGGCGACCTCAAGCGCGATAGGTGTATGGATTGCCTGTCAGAAGCGCGATTACCCTCTATTTTGAGAGAAAGCAGGGTTTGTTGGCCCCCCGAGCTCAATTGCCGCAGACGAAACGCGGGCATGAGACGATCTTCTGAAATTTAACGTAGTTATTGGAAGAACGGATTAGCCTCGTTTTGGTTCTTTGTAGGGCCCTTGTCGGATCAGGCAGCGTAACGGTTTAACAAGACATCTGATTTTGCGCTGTCCAAAACAGTAATTATTGGCCTAATTACATCCCGTTGTCGCTTTTCTCCAAGCGAAGCGATGCGACGTTTAATTCGAATTACCCAAAATGACTTGTTTCACCAATTGTAACACGCTCTCGAAATTTTCCCTACGCGTTTGCGGCATAGCTATGCTGGCAATGGCGAGCCAATGGTTCTCGGCCCAAGCCGGGGATACCGTGCCTCTCGAGATCTTCGACTTGCCCGACGATCTTGAAGTGACGCTTTGGGCGAGCTCTCCACTCTTATACAATCCGACGAATATGGATGTGGACCACAAGGGGCGCCTATGGGTGGCGGAAGGGGTGAACTATCGAAAATTCCGCAACAAGACGAGCCGTACGCATCCGACGGGCGATCGCATTATGATCCTCGAAGACACGGATGGGGACGGTCAAGCGGACGAATCGAAAGTGTTCTGGCAGGATTCGAGCTTGGTTGCTCCGTTGGGCGTAGCGGTGATCGATAATAAGATTCTCATTTCGCAACCGCCGCACCTGATCGCGATTACGGACGTGAATCGCAACGATCGTTTCGATGACGAGGATACGAAGGAAATCCTGCTTACGGGCTTCGGTGGCGTCGACCACGACCACAGTCTCCACTCCGTGACCGTTGGTCCGAACGGCCAGTACTATTTCAATACGGGCAATGCGGGCAATGCGGATGTCGAAAGCCCTGATCTGCATCTTTACACGGGCACGTGGTATTTGAACGGAACGCACAATGCCAAGAAGAGCAGCGACGGTCACCAATATGTGGGGGGCGTTGCAATGCGAATGAATCCCGATGGAACGGGTTTGTCGGTGATCGGCCACAACTTTCGCAATTCGTACGAGCAAACGGTGACTTCGTACGGGGACGTCTTCAATAACGACAACGACGACCCGCCTGCGGCCCGCACGACTTGGCTAATGGAGTACGGCAACCTTGGTTTCTCCTCCTTCGATGGCTTGCGCACCTGGCGCAGCGAGAAACGTCCTGACCAATCCACCGCGGAAGCGGAATGGCGCCAAGACGATCCAGGAACGATTCCTGCCGGCGACGTCTACGGCGGCGGCGCTCCGACGGGTATCGTATTCTACGAAGGCGATGCCTTGGGTTCCGAATACAATGGGATGCTCCTGACCTGCGAGCCTACTCGCAACGTAGTTTTCGGGTACAAGCCACAGCCGTACAAAGCTGGGTTCACGTTGGATCGATTCGATTTCTTCGGCTCGAACAGCACTAACATTTTTTATGGAGCGGATTTCTCTCAGGCGGGCGTCGCCAATAAGGAGGAGCGCTTCCAGTTCCGTCCTTCCGACGTGACTATCGGAACCGACGGAGCCTTGTATGTTTCCGACTGGTTCGATACGCGCGTGGGCGGTCACACGGCTCGAGACGAAGACGCTTCAGGCGCAATCTATCGCATCGCTCCCAAGGGCAAGAAACTGAAGGCTCCTAAGATCGACTACTCGACAACCAAGGGCCTAATCGAAGCCTTTAAAAGCCCGGCGGTCAATGTGCGCGGAGCGGCGTTTTACGCATTGAGAGAAAAGGGAGGAGCTTCGGTAAACGCGGTTTCGAAACTGCTCAAGGACAAGAACAAGTATGTTCAAGCTCGAGCGGTATTCTTGCTGGCTCAGCTGGGTCCAGAAGGCGTAGCTCTCGCGGAGAAGCGTCTCAAGGATAGCGATCCTCAGATGCGTATTGCGGCATTTCGGGCCTTGCGAGCTGCGGGAAGCAATTTCATGTCGCACGCTTCGGCTCTGTCGAAAGATTCGTCCTCGGCGGTTCGTCGCGAAGTCGCGGTATCCCTGCGCGATGTTCCTTTCGGCGAAATGCAGGATACTTTGTTGAATGTCGTAGATGGATACGATGGCCAAGATCGTTGGTACCTGGAGGCAATTGGAACATCCGTTGCCTTGGATGAAGAGAAGGCTTACGCATTCTTGAAAAGCAAGCGAGGCGGGTCGCCGGCCAAGTGGACGGAAACCTTCGCCAATATCGCCTGGCGCTTGCACCCGGAGTCGGCGATCGACGACATGAAAGCTTATACCATGGACACGTCGAAGAGTACGGAATCTCGCGTGAATATGCTAACGGCGATCGCTTACAACGAATCCGAGAAAGGCGGCAAGGCCATGGTTGACATTGCCTTGAATGCCGAAGGCGCGGAAGTGACGACTCGGGCGAAGTGGTTCATCGAAAACCGCAGCAAGTCCTACTGGAGCGAATACGGACTATTGGATGCGATCGGCTCGGTTAAGGCGACGCTTACGGATTCCATCGTTCCGGCTTTCCCGAAGGCGAAGAAGGAGGTGACCGTGGAGGAAGTAATGGCCTATACGCCCGACTTGAACAGGGGCAAGCGAGCGCTTTCGCAGTGTTATATGTGTCACACTTTCGGCAATCAAGGCATCGACTTTGGGCCTGATCTGACGGCCTTTGCGAAGGGCAATCCCAGCGATGTTCTGATCAAGGCGATCATCGATCCGTCCGCTGATATTTCGCACGGATTCGAAGGAATCGAGATCAAGACCAAGGATAAGAAGACGGTCCAAGGATTTCTCGTTTCGGATGGAAACACGGTAGTCATTCGAGTCTTCGGCGGGGCGGATGTCGCGATCGATGCCGACAATATCGCCAACCGCAAGGATTTGCACTACTCGTTCATGCCGTCTGCAGCGAGCTTGGACATCAGCGCGGAAAATGTGGCTCACATGGTGGCCTTCTTGAAAAGCTTGTAGATCGCGCGTCGCAAATTTCGAATACGAAGGCCGTCCAGACAAGGGCGGCCTTTTTGTTGTTATCGCAGTTTCTGACTTTACGCCAAAATCCCGTCAATGACGTGACCGTGCACATCCGTGAGGCGGAAGTCGCGTCCTTGGTAGCGGTAAGTGAGTCGTTTGTGATCGATGCCGAGAGTGGCGAGCATGGTGGCGTGCAAATCGTGAACGTGAACTTGCTGCCCGTCTTCCAGGTAACGGTAGCCGAGCTCGTCCGTGCTGCCCCAGCTTACGCCTGGCTTGATGCCGCCCCCGGCCATCCAAATGGAGAATGAATTGATGTGGTGATCGCGTCCGGTGCCTTGTCCCATGGGCGTGCGACCGAATTCGCCGCCCCAAATGATTAAGGTATCCTCGAGCATGCCGCGTTGCTTGAGGTCTTTGATGAGCCCCGCAGCCGCTCGATCGGAGGATTGGCAGGCGCGTTCGATGTCGCGATCCAAGTTTCCGTGGTGATCCCATCCCATATGGTAGAGCTGGATGAATCGAACCCCGCGTTCCGCGAGGCGGCGGGCAAGCAAGCAATTGGAAGCGAAGGAGCCATCGCCTGGTTCCTCTACGCCGTAAAGTTCGCGGATCGATTGCGGTTCGTCCGACATATCGGTCAGTTCCGGTACGCTCGTCTGCATTTTAAAAGCGAGCTCGTATTGCGAGACGCGGGTAGCGATCTCAGGGTCGAGACTGTCCTCGGCGTGCCAGTTGTTGAGTCGATTGATCTCGTCTATGGTCATGCGTTGTTCGCTTTGGCAAACTCCATCGGGATTGCCAACGTAGTGAATGGCGGCGCCTTGACTCTGGAACTGTACGCCTTGAAAACGGCTGGGGAGAAAGCCCGCAGACCATTGCTTAGACGAAACAGGCTGGGCTCCGCTCCGACCTCCACGCGACATGAGAACTACGTAGCCTGGAAGATCCTCCGTTTCGGCCCCCAAGCCATAGAGCAGCCAGGATCCCATGCTGGGGCGACCTTTGATGATCGAGCCCGCATTCATGAAAGCGTGAGCAGGGTCGTGATTGATCTGTTCCGTATGCATGGAGCGGATTACGCAGATATCATCGGCGATCGATTGAATATTGGGAAGCAGGTCGGAGATGCGTTGTCCTGATTCGCCGCAGCGACTGAAGGAAAAATTAGATCCGCGTGCCTTCAGCTCGGCCCCTTGGAGCTGGGCGAGTTCTTGGCCTTTGGTAAACGATTCGGGAAAAGGCTGGCCATCGAGTTGGTTGAGCGCGGGCTTGTAGTCGAATGTTTCGAACTGAGAGGGACCGCCCGCCATGCAAAGGTGGATAACCCGTTTCGCTTTGGGAATGAAATGAGGGGAACCCAGAACGCCATGCCACTTTTCGGGCGTGGATGAGTTGGCGAGCCCTTTGGGGTTGAGTAGGGACCCCAGAGCGAGCGAGCCCAGAGCTTGTCCCGACTTGGCGAGGAAGGACCGTCTCGACCAGGCGAGCTTTTGACGTTGGATAAAGTTGGGATCTGAAAATGGGTTCATTGGAAATTCAGCGGATAGAACTGCTTCGAGTTGGGGCTTCGCTAGTAGCGCACGATGGTTTCGTTAAGGTTCAAGACGACCCGAGCAAGGGCTGTCCATGCCGCTAGTTCGGCGCGATCCAGAGAGTCCGAACTCTGGCTCAGGCCGATTGAAGTCAAGGCGAGCGCGTCATCGGCATTCTCCCTGTAGTGCACAAGGCGTCCTTGGAAGAACGACGACAGAGAATCGTGTTCTCGACTGGAAGGCGCCCGAGCGAGGGCTTTGAAGAAAAGCTCCTGCAGGCGCGTTTCGAAATCCGCTTGCGGGTAGTCATCGATCAGGCGGTGAGCCGTTGCGCGGGCGGCTTCGACGAAAGTGGGGTCGTTTAGAAGCGTTAGGGCTTGTTGGGGCGTATTGGATACAGTGCGTTGGGCTGCGCACTCCTCGCGCCCTGGGGCATCGAAGTTGGCCATCATCGGATGAAGAAACGACCGTTGCCAGTGGGTGTAGACGCCTCTGCGGAATTGACGCTCGTCGCTTTCCGATTGGTATTTTCGTATCGGGAAATTCAAGGGAGCGTAGTATCCGCTTGGCTGATATGGCTTGGCGCTGGGTCCTCCGATTTCCTGATCGAGCAATCCAGCTACGAATAGGGCGTTATCGCGAACGAACTCCGCTTCCAGGCGCCGTGGGTTCTGGCGAGCGAGCAATCGATTGTCCGGATCGCGTTCAACGACGTCTGCCCTGGCGCGCGAATTTTGTCGATAGGCGCTCGAATTCGCAATTAGCTTCACCATCGCTTTCACGTCCCATCCGCTGTCGCGAAAATCGGCAGCGAGGTAATCGAGCAGTTCGGGGTGGCTCGGCCATTCGCCTTGATTGCCGAGATCGTCGAGCGCGTAAGAGAGACCTGTTCCGAAGAACTGGGCCCAGAGTCGATTGACGAAAGCTCGCGCGGTTAGCGGGTTTTCGTCGGAGACGAGCCAATGAGCGAGATCGAGACGCGTTTGATTGGAGGATGAGCCGGGTTTCTTCAAGAAATCAGGTTCGCTGGGCGAAACGATTTCCCCCGATTCGTCTTGCCAGTCGCCTCGATTCAAAACGCGCGTAACCAGGGGTTCCGTGGATACGGTGATTGTCGTAAAGGCCTTGCCATCGCGACAAGCGGCTATTTCCCGATACAGATCTTGCAGCTTGCGGTAGGACTCTTTGTCTGCTGCGCCGCTTTCGACAAAGGCGGCCTTCATGAGGGAGCTTGGATTTATCGACTGGTATTCGGTGTTGAATGCCTCGATAATCGAAGCGTCTATAGAAGCGCCGGGCTTCAGCAGTCCGAAGGGCGAATGGGAGAGTCTGATTCTTGTTAGCGTCTTGCTGTTGATGGTCGCTATGAGCGCGTCGCCTTTGTTTAGACGTAGGGATTGCTCGGGTTGGAAAAGAAATTCATGAGCTTTGCTGATATGCGCTCGGGACGATTTGAAATAGGATGCATGGTTGGGCACGATGTACCCGTTGAAGTAATTTTCACCGGTGAGATTCGTATAGGCGTCGGAGATCGCGATCTTCTCTGGTTCGGATTTTCCGTTTCTCAAGATAGACCAATCGACAGAAAATTCGAATCGAACGCCATCGCCTCGTTTCGTTAGTCCTCCTTGTTCCGGATCCGGTAGAACTTCGATGCGCAATGAAGCGATGGATACAGGCGGACTGTTGAGTTCAACGGTTAGCGATTCGACTTTCGGCTTCTCCTCGGTTGTCGCTTTGACTGACTGCATGCGAATGCTGCCGTCGTCCAGCGATTCGACTTTCGTTGCTGGAGAATTGGAAGACGCCTTAATCGGACTGTTCTTCGACCAGCCGTTGGGATTTCGTTTTAGAAATGCCGAGGTTTCTCGGATCCAATTCGCGTCGACTTGAGTATTAGCTGCCATTTCGACTAGGGTCGTTGCGTAGCGATGTTCGAGTTGAGCTTGGCGGCGTTTCAGATAGGGACTTTCGACTTCGATTTCGGGAGGAAAGGGGAAGTCGTTGTTCCACCCTTTCAGATCCGGCTCAGGGGTGTATCGGTAGTCCGAGTACACACCGTATTGCTTAATGTCGGCGAAGTACGCTGCCATGCTGTAGAAATCCTTCATTGTGAAGGGATCGTACTTGTGGTCGTGGCACTCGGCGCATCCCATGGTGGAACCGAGCCAGGCGGTGGAGACGGCTCGCACACGATCGGCTGCATATTTGGCGAGGTATTCCTTGGGTTGAGCGCCACCTTCGCGGGTCATGAGGTTGAGACGATTGAAGCCGGTCGCGATAAGCTGGGCTTCGCTTGGCTCGTCGAGCAGGTCGCCGGCGATTTGCTCGATGGTGAACTCGTCGAAAGGCTTGTTTTCGTTGAAGGAATCGATGACGTAATCGCGATAGGGGAATATGTTTTGCCGTTGATCGCCGTGGTATCCCACCGTATCGGCAAAACGAACGATATCCAGCCAAGGCACTGCCATCCGTTCGCCGTATCGAGGCGATTCGAGCAGGCGGTCAATAAGACGCTCGTAGGCGTCAGGACGGTTATCGGCGATGAAATCGCGAACTTCCTCAGAGGTAGGCGGGAGGCCAATCAGATCCAAGCTGAGTCGCCGAATGAGCGTTTCCTTGGAAGCGCTGGGACTGGGCTCTATGCCTTCCGCTTCGAGTTTCGCTTGAATGAAGGCATCGATCGGCTCGCGTCCCCAATCCGATACTTTGGTTTCCGGGACTGCGGGCTTTTCGATCGGAATGTAGGCCCAGTGATCCTCATAGATGGCGCCTTGCTCGATCCACTTCTTGAAGATCGCTTTCTCTCGATCGCTCAATTGGTGCAGATTGTCGGGAGGCGGCATCACCTCGTCGGGATCTGTTGAGGCGATACGTCGCCAGGCCTCGGAAGCGTCGGGGTTGCCGGGTACGATTGGAGTTACTGTGGCCCCGCTTTTCTTTGGGCGAGTGTCGTAGGCGAATTCGGACAAGTCGAGTCTCAGGTCAGCTTCGTTCGATTTTGTGTCCGCCCCATGGCATTTGAAGCAGGTGTTCGACATGAAGGGACGAACGTCGCGATTGAACTGGATTGTATCAGGCAGTTCTTCCGCAGCGCTTGAGAAAAGCGCGCCGACTATCGCTAGCGACGCGACTGCGGTGAGGAGCCTTGGGGCGAATCGAGTGGTGAACTCTGGCATCGTCTTGAAATTGGATTTGCCCGTCATCCAACTCAAGTTTTTACGGTTCGGGCGAGCGAGCTGGTTTGCGTTCGCCCGCTTTGGAGAAAGGAAACGGTCGATTGGACTTGTCGTCCTTCCTTGTCGCACAAGCTGAACCGCTGGCCTATGAAGGAGCGACGCCTTTTTTGAGGATGATATTGGCGTACTGAGCGGTGTCACCCGTCATGACGATGGCGTAGGCGTTTTTGGAGCGCTCGTAGAAATCGAATCGTTCTTCGCGAACGGGAGCGATTGTCTCAGGCCAGGACTTTCGAATGGCGTCGAGATAGCTTTGCTCGACCGAAGGGTCCAGGGAGTCGCCTTCGACAGCTGCCATCATAGCCAGAGGATTGTCGACGTATTGATCGAGTACGAAGAGGGGCGCGATGGCTTCGAGCAGATCAGCGATTTTAAGTCCATCGGCCCGTATACAGCGTTGGGCTAGACTTTCACCCGGATAGTGCGCGTCGGCTAAGACGATTTCGTCGCCATGTCCCATTCGGTACAGGGCGTCGAGCAGTTCAGGGCTGATGAGAGGGGAGATTCCGTGGAGCATTTGACTAAGGGTGAAGGCTTATGGCTTAGGGTAGAAGTCGGTCGGTGTCTACTTGAGAAAGGGGTTTTAGGATCGTTGGGCTTGTCAGTTGCTAAGAATTCGTTGGCGAGTCAAACGAGCTTTCGGTGACGGAGTCGATCCACGGCGACGGCGAGAATGATTATGGCTCCAATGAACATTTCCTGTACCCATTTGGGCCAGCCCATTTGTTGGCCGCCCATGTAGAGGATAGTGATGATCAAGGCTCCCACGATTGTACCGGAAATAGAACCTTCCCCGCCGGAGAAACTGGCGCCGCCGATAATGACGGCGGCAATGACGAAGAGTTCATACATGATGCCGGTGGTCGGCTGTCCGACGCCGCCGATGTAGGAAAATTGCATCAGTCCTGCAAGGGCGCAGAAAAAACCGGTGAGTCCATAGACAATCAGCTTGGTTCGGCCCACAGGTACGCCGCAGAGTCGCGCGGTTTCTTCGTTCGAACCTACGGCATAGACATGACGACCGAAGCGCGTGTATTTGAGGATGAAGGCCGCTACGGCGATGCAGGCGATGAGAATCCAAACCCCGACAGGAAAGACCATCCAGCTCTTGGCCTTATTGGTTAAGGTTGGGTCCATTAGACTCCCGATCCACGTTTCCTCGGGAGGGTAGATATCGCGTTCGTTGGCGATGCCTTTAGCGAGGCCGCGAATGATGCCCATCGTTCCCAGAGTGACGATAAAAGGGACTAGCTTTAGGCGAACGATGAGCGACCCATTTAGAAGTCCGACGGCAACGGAAGCGAGGATTGCAAGGAGACAGGCTAGCAAGGGTGTAGCAATTGGGTATTGGTGAACCAAGTACACGAGTTCGCCATCGGCCCCTTGGACCTCAATATTAAGCGTCCATGCTACCACGACTACTGCGAGGGCGATGATCGACCCAACCGACAAATCGATTCCAGCCGTAATAATGACGAAGGTCATCCCGAGGGCTGCGGTCGCATAGACCGAGCTTTGGCGAACGATATTCTCGAGGTTGCGCGGCGTGTAGAACTTTCCGTCTTCGACGAAGATCGCGAAGAAAGCGAACACGATGATCAAGGCCAGGAAGCGAGCGGCAATGTTGAACCAAGCGCTGGATTGTATGGCTTTAAAGTCGGGTTTCATGCGGGTGAAATGTGGGTAACGGCCGATTTCCAAGCGGCCATAATTCGTCGGGAATCACTGATTAGTTGGCCGCTCGGAGATCGGCCGCTACCTAATGCGCACGTGTTCATTCCTGTCCGATGGCTGCAGCCATGAGTTGATGCTCGTCCCATTCGCCTGTCGGGCGCGCCTCGCTAAGTTTGCCGCGACACATGACGGCGATGCGCTCGCAGATGCCCATTAATTCCGGCAGGTAGCTGCTGACGATGAGAACCGCTTTCGGCTCGCGCCCATCCTGGCCTCGGGCTAGGGAGTCGATGAGTTGGTAGATTTGCGCTTTGGAAGCGACGTCGATACCGCGAGTAGGCTCGTCGAGCAGAAGGATGTCGACGTCAGCGTGCAGCAGACGAGCTATGGCGACCTTCTGTTGGTTGCCTCCGCTTAAATTGGCGACCGTCTGTTGGGCCGTCTCGCATTTAATGGGAATTCGATCGATCCAAGGTAGGCAGGCCGCTTCTTGTCTTGCAGCGGTGACGAGGCGACCGGGGCCTAGACCGTCGAGTTTAGGCAAAGTGAGATTGTCGGCGATGCTTAAACCCAATGCGAGACCTTGGTTCTTACGATCCTCGCTCACCATTCCGACCCCTTGAGACCACCGTTGAGCGGGTTCTGCGGATCCTGAGTAGGCCCCAATTGAAACATCTCCGTTCGATATTGGTTCGAGTCCGAAAAGGATATCCAATAATTCAGTACGCCCAGCCCCCACGAGACCCGCAATCCCAAACACCTCTCCGCGTCGCAGCTGAAAGCTTGCGGACCTGGGTTTCAGGAGTCCGGCTAATTCGCGGCTTTCAAGAACGATCTCGCCTGTTGCGCGCTCGCTTCTCGGATACAAGTCCTCCACGGATCGGCCGACCATTAAGGCAATGATCTCGTCTTCGCTCGCATCTTGCGTTGCGCCAGTCCCCACGGTCTCGCCGTCCCGCAAAACCGTGTAGCTCTGGCTGAGGGCCTGAACCTCTTCGAGAAAATGGGAGATATAGATGATCGATATTCCTTTCTTGGCGAGCGAGCGAACAAGATCGAACAGCGTTTCGATGTCCCTCGAAGTGAGGGAGCTCGTAGGCTCGTCCAGGACAAGGATGCGACAGTCCAAGGCGACCGCTCGAGCGATTTCAACCAGCTGCTGCTGGGCCAGAGAGAGCTTGAGTACAGGCGTTTCCGGAGAGATGCGATCGAGACCAACCGCTTCGAGAGCCGAAATCGCTTGTTCCTTCATTTCATTCCAGAGAATCAATCCTCGGCGACTTGGCTCGATGCCCAGCAGAATGTTTTCCATGACGGAAAGATGGGGAGCCAGAGACAATTCCTGATAGATCATGGCGACTCCCTCTTGTCGGGCATGCAGGGGATTGTCGGGAGTGTATGGCTGACCATCTAGCCAGAGCTCGCCTTCGTCGGGCGAGTGGGCGCCTGAGAGGACTTTCATTAGGGTGCTCTTGCCAGCCCCGTTCTCGCCGACCAAAGCCATGACTTCCCTTGGAGCGACTTCAATATCGACTCCCTTCAGGGCATGGGTCGCCCCGAAACGTTTTGAGATGCCGCGCATTTCCAAACGAGGCGGAGTGGAAGGGGAGGAAGACAAAGCGGTTTTGAGGTTCGGTGACAAAGCAGACTCGCTAATAGCCAATAGCCAAGCGCTAACAGCTAGCTACTTCAATCCGACTAGGGCACGGATTTCAGGTTCGTTAGAGAGTCGATCGGCGGTGACGACTTGCACGCCCGTATCGACGTGAGCTTCGACAGTCTCGCCTCGGGAAACCGCGAGCGCGGTCTTAACGGCCAGGTAGCCCATCTTTTCTGGGCTCTGTACGATGAGGGCGTCGATTTTGCCTTCCTGGACCTCTTTGACGAGCTTGGGGGAGCTGTCGAATCCGACGAAAACGAGATCGACTTCAATACCGCTGGCCTTGAGATCGTCGATGGCCGATGAAACGCCCAAGGTGGTGGTTAGATTCGCTGCGAAAATGCCATCGATGGCCAGTTTTCCGTTTTCGATATAGCGTTCGAAGGTATTGACGACGACGTTCTTGGAGCCCTCTAGCGTGCCGGACTCGGAGAAGGGGTCGGCGACGATTTCGAATCCCGCTCCTTTGGCAGTCTCGATAAATCCGTCGGAACGTTTCGTTGTGCTGGCAGTGCCTTGAACGTAGCGGAAGACGATAATGCGCCCCTGCGAGGCGAGCTGCTCGTCAATGTATTGAGCCCCGAGCGAACCGCCTAGGACATTGTCTGTGGCGACGAAACTGGAATGAGCGTTGCCATCGACAGCCGAGTCGAAAATGACTACGGGGATGCCATTATCGACCGCCGATTGGACGGGTTTGCGTTGGGCTTGGTTGTTGAGTGGGGCTAGGGCGATGGCGTCGACGCCGAGATTGATCATATTCTCGATAATCTTGGTCTGTTCGGCGATTTCGGTTTCCGTGACGGTGCCTTCCCACTTGAGTTCGATATCCAGCTCCGAAGCTGCCCGTCGGGCGCCTTGTTCGACGGTTTCCCAGAAGTCGCCGCCGGTCGCCTTGGGAATCGCGGCGACAACAGGTCGATCGCTTGAAGAGTCCGAGGAGTCGTCCGATGACGATGAGCAACCTTGAAGAAATGCAATCGCAGAGAGAGCGATAAGGGGGGCAGGAAAACGAAGATTCATGTGATCATGCGTTCTGACAATTGGGAGCCCGCGAGGCAACTGGATATTTGTAGGCAAAAACGGGATTGTCGGACGACTGGCTAGATCGTCCTATTTTGGATCACACTTCGATGATCGCCTTGATCAGGTTCGGCTCGGCGATGGTAGCGGCGAAACTTTCCGGGACCTCGCTGATAGCCATGCGATGCGTTATCCACGGTTTCGTATCGATGGCTCCACTCTCGACCGCAGCGATGACCTTTTTGAAAGTATCGGGCGTTGCATTACGGCTCGCCATCAGGGTGAGTTCCCGTTTGTGGAAATTGGGATCGTCGAATGAAATATCTCCCATAAGCAGGCCAACGAAAACGATGCGTCCTCCGTGAGCTGCCAGCTCGAAGGTCCGTTGCATGGAGAAGCGATTGCCGGTGGCATCGAGAACGACGTGTGGCAAGTTTCCGTCGCAAGCGGCGCGCAGCTGATCCTCGAAATCGGGTTCGTCGGCTTTCAGAGCGTGAGGGACTTTAATTACGTCGCGACAGAATGCGAGGCGCTCCTCGCTGATGTCCGCGACGATGACCCGATTGCCCAAGCTCATGGCGTATTGAATGGCGCCTAGACCGATGGGCCCTGTTCCGATGACGAGCGCGTTTTCGCCTTCCTTCAGAAACGAACGCTCGATGCCGTGAGCGCCGATGCAAAGGGTCTCGATTAGGGCGAGTTGATCGTAGCTCAGCGATTTGGACTTATGTAGTTTATGTGTGGGGACGGTGATGAGCGGTCGCATCCCACCATCGCTGTGAACGCCAATAACATTCAAGCTTTCGCAGCAGTTGGACTTGCCGCTGCGTGAAGCTGGCGAGTTCGCATCGTTCATGTAAGGTTCGATGGAGCAGCGATCGCCGGCTTCGATGCCGAAATCATTGTCGGGATCCACTTCGACGACTTCCACGCCGAGTTCGTGTCCAAGGATGCGCGGGTATTCGAAAAAGGGCTGTCTTCCGTTGAAGGCGTGTATGTCGGTCCCGCACACGCCAATGCGTTGCACGCGGACGAGAGCTTCGCCTGATTGACGGATAGGTTCGTTTTCTTTGATTTCCCGGAATTTCCCCGGCGTTTCCAGTTGAATGGATTTCATAGAGTCGAGCGAGTATCCCAGGAGATGTTAGAAAGAGGGAAGCAAAATGTACTGAGCTTGGCGTCAAACTCGTTCGATACGCCTTATGGATTGTCGGTCGTTGACAGGGTTCTATCGAGTGTTTGCCTTGGGGGATCTGTATTGCAGGAATCTCAATCAGACTGCCTCATGACTTATCTACGCGCTTCTTTACTTCCTCTCGCGATTCTTCTCTTCCCCGGTTTCGTCCTGGGCGACCAGGGGTTCAAGGACGATTTCTCGGATCCGGATCTGGAAATTCGCCAAGCACTGAGGGGAGAGTGGAAGTATGAGGATGGCATTGCGAGCTGCGTCTCGGATCCCGAGCTCTACAAGGAGTACAAGAATCATGGACCCATATTGCGTTGGCCGTGCGAAATTACGGATGGCAAGCTGGAGTTCGAATTCAAGCCGGAAGGGTGTCAGCGAGTTGTGGTGACGTTTAATGACGAGGGGCACGTCTTTCGCATGTCCTTTCGAGATGATGACAAAACGAGTATTTTCGGGTGGATCGGCCGCTCTTCGAAAGAGAACAAGTCAAAATTGATCGCCAAGGAAGGCGTGCCGTGGATCACGGAACTCGACGGGAAGTGGGTCAAGGTGAAGCTCGAAATGGAGGGCGATGTGGGGAAAATCCGTATCGGCGATTACAAGGCGACCTTGCGACATCCGTCGATAGCTCGGACCAAAGGCGAGTTCACCTTCAGCTTCGCGATGGGCAAATGCTCGATTCGCGATGTGAAGGTGAAAGGGTGAGCTTGTCGATCAAAGGCTGATTGGTCGAAGGATAACGTTCTTTCCAAGGCCGTCTTTGCAGGGGAGAATGAGGGAGGTCTCGTTTCCTTGTACGTTTATGGATGCCCGTGGGCTCGATGGCGCGAGCTCCCACCGTCCCCTCAGGGTCAATGTCAATTGGTGGGTAGCGGCTTCTTGATTATCGTAGGAATCTGATGCGTACGAAAGTCCCCGTTGTCGGAGAGCGTTTAGATCGGTTTTCCAGCCGATGTCGGGGACGCTGGCTGCCAGTTCGATCGAACGGCCGTTTTGTCGTGTTAGCACAGTCGCGTTGTGACTGGCGGATTTAACGAGTTGATCGCGCGGAGTCTCGGTTTGCTCGTAAAATGCGTAGGCGGTTAGCTGTTGTTTAGGGAAATGAACGAGGTGTATCTCGCCTGTATCCAAAACACGGTAGAAACTTGAAGGAGCCTTGGCAATTCGAGCGAGTTTGCTGCCCGAAGGATCGGATGGGATGACGATGTATTCGTAATTGTCGGAGCTCGGCTTGAATCCGTGGTCGAAGTAGGCAACGGCGTAGGTTCCTTGAGTTGGACGGTAGGTTGGAGTGAGGCTTTCCTGCGATTGTCGTTTTACGCGAAGGGGAGCGCTGCTGCGGGCAACGAAGTAGCGATTGCCAACCGCGTCTGAGAGCGAGACTCCGTTTTCGAATCGCGTGAACCGTTCGTCAGTATCGAGTCCAGTCAGGCTATCGCCTTGGAGGATCGTTTGATCCTGGGGACTGGAGAGTTTCGTTTGAAAAAGGGTGGTGTGAGTTGGTTCGGTTTCAGTGCCGCCGCTGATGTGGGAGCCGAGGGCGAGGATGACTCCATCGACATGAATATATGTTTTGCGGGCTCGCAAATCGGTGGGCGAAGTGAAGGGGACGGCTTCGAGGTCATGAACGAAGAGGCCGTATTCGCCCAGGCTCACGCCGCCGACGAATGTCTTCGAATTGTAGCTACGATGGACGGATCGAAAGGGAAGGCCGGCTTCTTTTCGAGCGAGCGTCACCGCTTTGTACGACCGTTTCACTACGGGGTAATGACTGGCGGTCGTTCCGGGGACGTGATACCAGTCCCAACCGTTGTGAAGGTCGATGCCCGAGTCCAGTTCGCTGATCGGGTGACCTTCGTTAAAAATGAATAAGGCTCCGTAGCTCCAGTTTTGTCCGAAGCTGTTTTGCTGCTTGTTGAGCGGACCTTCGAAGTCCCAAAAATACCGGCTGAAGCCTTTAGTGGTGGCGAGCCAATCGTCTTGGCGAAAGAATCCAGCTGCCGCGTAGGGCTTGATCCAGGAACCATTGGGTGTCGACGCGGGTTGGGAATCGGGCTCGAGCAGATCGTCGATGATTCGGTAGATGCCTAAACCGCGAATGGGAACGCCGCGTTTGCCCTTGTAGTAGTCGGCGAGCGGCTCTCCGCTAAAAAAGTATTCAGGATCGAAATACTCGGAAAATCGAGCCCTCATGGTGGGATCTTCCAAGCCATTTCGGTGGGCGAGCAATGCGATGGACTTGGTGATTGCAACCGCTGCGGAGTCGTCGCGGTTTCCGAGTAGGCGTCCCTTCAGAGAAGTGGAAACGGTGTATTTCTGAGCCATGACGCGAAAGCTCTCCAAGGCCAATGTGATTGCGTCGATGTTCTCTTGCTGAACGAAGGGGCTATCGGCGAAGAGGTAGAGCAAGGTAGCGTAGGCCTCGAAGGTATAGGGACTGTAGCCACCGACGTATGCGGCGTGATGATGGAAGCCGACCCCGTCGGGCTTGATGGTATCTTGGGTGCCCGGCTGGAGAGCGATGTTGCGCGCGATGACGCGTTCGAGCACCTCGGTCATGCTTCGAAACTCCGCCGGGTCGGTCACGAGCAGGTAGTAGGGGATGAAATAATCGACGAAAAGTCGGATGCCGTCCGCGTTGAGGAAATACAGATTTTTCTCGGCTTCGCTATCGATGGAATCTGGATCCGGCGAACTTCCAGCGTGCTCGAAGTAGGCTTCGCCGCGGGCGTGTTGGAAGAAGGCCCAATAGGTAGCTCCATTATTGATGGCGATGTTTCGGGCGACCTTGCGATATTTGTCGAGAAGGCCGGCTTCCGATAGAACATCGCGCATGAGAAAGAGGCTTTGGGCGAAACCGCCGAAATGAAGGGAGACGTTTGAGAAGTCGCCGCTTTCCCGAACGAGCCCCGCTTCGATGGCCTTGGCGCTCGCCCGTCCTGCGTGGTCGGAAAACCAGGCGTTTTCATCGAGTCCTCGACTGTAGCAATACTCGAGCCCTTTGATGTATAGGTCGCGAATTTCGGGTTTTCCGTAGTAAGGATTGTCGCCAGGGATGAGATAGGCGTAGGCGAGAACGGGAAGGATGTCGGAAAAGAAATGGGAAAAGCGTTTGTTGGACTCGTTTTGGGCCCGGCGCTGTTCTGAGATTTCGCTTTCGGCGAACACTTTGAAATCGAAGTAGGCGATCTGGTTTGGCCGGTCGTAGGGGAAGCGTTTGGCCGCCTTGACCGCAGCATCCAGTTCGGGAATGAGCGTTTTCAGTACTTTCGTTCGCGTCGTTCCCTGTTCGGCGAGGTCTTCATGAGTGAAGAGCAACAGGCGCTCGTATTTCTCGATCAACTGCGATTCGGCGAAACTGGGCGAGATCAGTAAGGCTGCAAGAAACAGCGAAAGGAGAAAGGCGTTTTGAACGAAGGACATTGATAGGGGTTCCGTTAGGTGGATGTGATTGAATTACCGGACGAACCGTTTAGTTGGACGGGGACAGCAAACGGTCTCGGTTGAGCTGACGCTTCTTCATTTGACCAATTCTTCGCTGCTATTAGTAAAGACAATAGACTGTTTCCTATGAAATCTTATTACGCTACTACCCTGATCGCCGTTTGGGCGATCGCAGCTTTGAATCTCTCAGTTCGCGCGGAGGGCGACTGGACCAACTGGCGAGGGCCGAATGGAAACGGCATTGCTGCCGAGGGCCAGAAGGTGCCGGTGGAGTTTTCGGAAACGAAGAATGCGCATTGGAAGGCGACCGTTCCAGGCCGGGGACATTCGACGCCGATCGTTTTGGGAGATCGCATTTTAATAACGACTGCTCGGGAGCAGGAGCAAACGCAGTCAGTGCTGTGCTATTCCTTTTCGACGGGCAAGTTGCTCTGGGAGAATGTGTTGATCGAAGGCAAATTGCCGGCGCAAATCCATCGAAAGAATACGCACGCGTCGCCGAGCGTGGCAACTGACGGGAAGCGAATATACGCCTTGTTCTTTGTGTCGGGCGATCGGCTAAACCTCTTTTCCTTAAGTTTAGATGGCAAGGAGCTGTGGCGAAAGGATATAGGGCGTTTCTATCCGGAGCGCCATTTTGGATACGGGTCGTCGCCTTTGCTGGTAGATGGGAATATTGTCGTGAGCGCCGAGAGCGAGGGCGATGGATTTATCGCGGCTTTCGATAGCGATAACGGAAAAGAGGTTTGGCGGACCAAGCGGACCGCAGCGCGTTCGTCTTACGGGACGCCGGTGTTGGCGAATCTGAATGGAACTGATCAAATCGTGCTCTATGGCGCGGAGCGAGTTGTTAGCTACGATCCGAAAAGCGGCCGCGAATTGTGGTCAGTAGCTGGCGGGGATCCGTTGGTTGCGAATTCGGTGGTTTGGAACGATGGCGTCGTTTTCGTTTCTGGCGGTTATCCCGGGAGGGAAACCTGGGCGATCGACGTGGCTAAGCGAGAAAGGATTTGGACGAGTCCGGTCAAATGCTACGAGCAATCCATGCTGTTGATCGATGATGCTCTATACGGCGTTGCAGAGGGAGGTTTGGTTCATTGTTGGGATGCGAAGACGGGAGAAATGAATTGGCGGGAACGGCTGACTAAGGGGCCGGAAAGCGCTTCTCCAATTTTAGCGGGAGGCCACATTTACCACGCGAACGAGGAAGGGAAGGTTTTCGTTATCAAACCAAATGCTGAGAAAATGGAATTGGTCGCGGAAAATCAGGTCGGCGAAGAGATTTTCGCAACCCCGGTCATTTGCCGCGATCGCATCCTCATTCGCTCGGCCAAGTACGAAGGCGAAACGCGGACCGAGACTTTGTATTCTATTGGATTTTGAATACGAGTAGGGTGGGTGGCTCGAGAGAGCCTGCCTTGACAGCGCTTTTTGCGAAGACGGGTCCCCGGTTCGCGATAGTTTTAGATTGTGAATGCGATGTGGGCGTCGCGACCTACCTGAGGTTTGCAGACATATTTGCGTGACAGGTCTGGGATTCGCGGACATCAATGAACGCGCTGCAATTCTATGAATTCTATACTACCCCTGATCGCGGTCGCCGTATGCTGCTTTATTGCGACTTTTTCTAATTCCTTCGCTTCTGACGTCAGTGGCGAATTGAAGGTATGGCATAAGGTGACGCTGACTTTCGAAGGCCCGGAAACTTCGGAATTGGCCACACCGAACCCCTTTGTCGATTATCGATTGAATGTCGTGTTCCGAAGAGAAGGGAGTTCGCATGAGTATTCGGTTCCTGGCTACTATGCTGCGGATGGCTATGCCGCGAATTCGGGAGCAAGCTCGGGCAATCGGTGGCGGGTTCATTTCGCTCCGGACGAGCCTGGACTTTGGAATTACCGCGTAGCGTTTCGGCAAGGATCAGGCATCGCTATCAAGCGTTCTAGAGGCAAAAGCGCCGGATTCATGGATGGGGAATTCGGCAGTTTCGAGGTGGCTCCTTCGGACAAGACGGGACGAGACCACCGGGGCAAGGGACGGCTTCAGGTCGTGGGGGAACATTATTTGCGATTTGCAGGAAGCGGCGAGTACTTCCTGAAAAACGGACCGGATGCGCCCGAGAATCTGTTGGCCTACGACGATTTCGATGCGACGCCCAACGTGAATGACTTGCGCAAAAGCTGGGCGCCTCATTTGCGGGACTACAAGGGCGATGGCAACGACCTGCTTTGGGGAGCGAACAAGTGCAAGGGCAAGGCTCTATTGGGAGCTATCAGTTATTTAGCGATGAAGGGGATGAACTCTTTTTCGTTTCTGACCTTCAATATCGATGGGGACGATCACAATGTGTATCCTTATTTGCTGAATACGGACGAGGAGACGTATGTCGAATACGCGAAAGACAATAAAGGCAAGAATGCCGAAGGGTGGGCTCGTTACTTCCATCACGACCGATTCGATTGCTCGAAGCTGGATCAGTGGGAACGCGTTTTCGAATATGGCGATAGAAAGGGCATGTACCTGCATTTCAAGACTACGGAGGCGGAGAATTGCTTGAAAATGGATGGCGGCGATCTGGGGCCCGAACGGAAATTGTACTATCGCGAGTTGATCGCCCGCTACGGGCATCACTTGGCTCTCAACTGGAATATCGGCGAAGAGAATACCAACACCACGCGTCAGTTCATGGATATCGCTGCCTACATCGCGGCGACGGATCCCTAAGACCATAATATTGTTCTGCATACGCATGGCAAGGAATCCGACTACGAGAAGCACTATCGTCCCTTGCTAGGCGACAATTCCGCTTTAACGGGGCTTTCAATGCAAACCAACCAGCTTGACTTCAGTCGCGTACACGGAGCGGTTGCTCAGTGGGTTAAGGAATCCGCAGCGACGGGAAAGAAATGGGTCGTGGCCATCGACGAGCCGGGTGAGGCATCCCATTCACTTGTAACCGATGCGGAAGACCTCACTCACGACGTGCCGCGCAAGAACGCCCTTTGGGGCGCATTGATGGCTGGCGGAGCGGGAGTGGAATGGTACTTTGGGTATAAGCACCCTCACAGCGATTTGACCTGTCAGGATTGGCGGAGCCGAGACAAGATGTGGGATTTGTGCCGGCATGCGTTAGACTTTTTCGATGAGATTCCTTTTTGGGAGATGACCAATGATAACGCGCTGTCTTCGAACGCGGACTCCTATTGTTTCGCTAAACCGGGAGAGGTGTATGTCGTGTACTTGAAAAATGGGGGCGAAACGGAACTCGACTTGAGGGGCGCAGAAGGCCGCTTCAAGGTTTCTTGGTACAATCCAAGAACGGGGAAATATGTTGGGCGGTCCAAGAGCGTAAAGGGGGGGAGTGCCGTTTCGCTTGGAATGCCCCCGGAAGACGGTGATCAGGATTGGGCGATTCTCGCGCGGCGATAATGAATATGAAAAATCTCGTTTTTGCCGTTTGCATTGCGATTGGCGGCTCGTTTGGAACATCGCTCGGAGCGGCGGATTCCATCGAGGCTCTGTTTATCGGAAATAGCTACACGGGGCGCCACAACCTATCTAAAGTCGTCGAGACTCTGGCGGAAGAGGGCAATCCGGGACTCGACTTCAAGCCAACCGCTTTTATCTATGGTGGAAGGAAGTTGGCGGATCATTGGGTTTTGGGTACAGCGAGTATCGTTAAACTCAACTCCCTTACCGTAGAGGAGGAACGAGCGACGATAGCATCCTTGAAATCGGCGATCGCTGCGAATCCGAATCTGACTCATGCGAAATCCGCCTTGGGGCGCCATGAGGATTTGCTGGCAAATCTCGAATCGCGGCGCGTCAAATGGGATCGAGTGATCTTGCAGTCCTGGAGGGATGACATGGAAGGCGATGAATCGCTGTATGTGGAATACGCTCCTAAGTTCGCTGAGATTGCCCAAGCGGAGGGAGCGAGTGTCATTCTTTACGTGACCACGCCAGCGACTCAAAATGCGGAGCCTTTAACGTCTCCGCCGGATCCCGCTCCCATTATGAAAAAAGCGCGGGCAATAGCCAAGATGGCCAATCGGATCGATGCGGATGTAGCCCCCGCTTTTTTGGCGGCCCATTTTTGTCAAAATCAACGACCGGATATCACTCTGAGATTCATCAATGATGCCCATCTTAACCACGCGATGGCCTATTTATCTGCTTGTTCCATCTATGCGGCGCTATTCGATAAAAGTCCTGAAGGTCTTAGCTTGGATCGAATCACGGATATCCGATTTTTGGATAACGATCCTAAGAACCGAGATAAGGATCGCGATGGCAATCCGATCACTCGAGTTTTCTCGGAAGAGGATCGAGCGGATTTGCAGCGTATCGCTTGGCAAGCCCATGTCGCTTTCAAGAAGTTGAGACAGTCGCTTTGAACTCGCTTCGATCGCTAAGCGCAATTCTCGTTACCCTCGAAGCGAATGATGGTGTCGCATTGTGTTAGATCGTGTATCAGGCAATGATGAATGGGGTTGCCGTGATTTGGGATTGCTCTCGTTGAACGATGCTATCCCTCAAAACCTTTGACAGCCTTACGTGGGTCGCTGGGATGTGACGATGACCGGCTCTGAAACGCGTGACAGCGAAGAGATCTTCGACTGCGAAAATTGCGGGGCGTGTTGTCGATGTTTCCCGATTTTCGCCCTTGAGAGCGATGCCAAAAGGGAAGCCAAGATTCGGGAAGAAGGTATTCGGTGCGACGATTTTCTGGGAGAAAAGGGCAAGGTTGGCTATCGCTTGCACCCGTTGCCCTTTCTCGACACCTGCGCCTTTCTCGGAGCGGATCAGTTGTGTCGCATTTACGAAACCCGCCCTGAGGTATGTCGACGCTTCGAGCCCGCGAGCGACCAGTGTATCGAGGCGAGACGGCGCGTGGGTGTGGGTAGATCGCAGTGAGGCCGGGCTCGCTCTTTTTCGTATTACGAGAGCAGCGTTCTTGGAATACAGATGCGTCATCCTCGCCTAAGATGGATTCTACAATCGCGAGCGTTGGCGGGAACGCTTGGAAGCGTGTACGACCCGTCTTCAAGAAATCGAGACGGATGCGCTTGTTCCGAATCGGAACTATCAAGAACACGCTTGTTGATATGCCGATGTTCTCAAGGAGCGAGATTCGAAGCGCTTAACGATTGAATGTAGGCTCTAGCAGCAGTCCTAGAGTTCCATCAACCGTAGCTTTTTCAGAGCTTCGATTCAGGAGTTCGCGATGGGTGACGATATTTCATGGTAGATTCTCTCCCTTGTGGAGGGATCGGCGAGGACTTGTATATGAGACGGCTACTAACCTTATTGTTAGCGATAACGGCAATCGGCTCGATTGGTTGCGAATCCGGCTATGCGGAGAAGATTACGCCGAATAAGGCCAAGTGGTTGGACTTAAGCTCGAAAGGAATCGCTTTCGGAACAATTGCCGGAACCGAACGGGCAAAGAGCAGCAAAGCGAAAGTAACTTACTATATTCGCCGCAAGGACGGAACGGGAAAACCGCAGAAACTGGTTTCGGGAAATGGACTCTTCACCTACCTGCTGGAGCCGGGCTCATACGAAATCTACGACTGGGCGGTATCAGGAGCGAAGCCTAAAGCTTCGGATAGCCACTACGAATTCCGAGTATGGCCGGGTCGCCTGACTTATCTAGGTCGCGTTGTGACCGATCTCCAAGCCGTTGAGAGTGGAAAGGGGAAGCGGAGCCTGGAAAACAAGCCGTACGTGATCGACCAAATCGAGTTCGATGCGACTTTATTCGCTGAACTTTATCCAGCCCTTACTGATTTGGACGTGTATCTCGCTGCCCAGAACACGTTCGCTTGGAAGTGATCGCTTGGCCAAACGATTGCATCTGGCAGAAGCGTTTGGTCTGAAAGGGATCTTTTTGAGCAAAGACGAGCGTTCCTGACTCGAACTATTCGAAATAAGAGCGCAGTCTCGCAAGTAATGACGCAAAATCTCGTATCGCGTTGTCTTGTTTTTCTATTGGTGGGTACAGCGATTGCATCGGAGCCTGAAAACTTCGATCGGCTGACTTTCCATTCTTCTCCCAAGCCGCTCCCTAAGGACGCCGTTGTCGACGATTGGCCGCGTTTTCTGGGACCCGAACACAATTTGCATTCGAAGGAGACGAAGCTCCTGAAGTCTTGGCCGGAATCGGGGCCGCAATTGGTCTGGGAGGTTGCGCGAGGGACGGGACAGGCTTCGCCTGTGGTCGCTAATGGTCGGTTGGTTCTTTTCCACGAGTTGGAAGGCCGAGAGACGATTGAATGCTTGGATGCCGAAACGGGTAGACGTTACTGGATCCACGATTACCCGGTAACGCTTGGTTCAAGCTATGGGATAGCGGATGCGACGCGGGCCGCGCCGGTAATCGATGACGATCTCGTATTCACGGTGGGGGCTCGGGGCGATCTGACATGTACCGAAATGGATACAGGGAACGTTGCCTGGCAGTTGAACCTGGATCGTGCCTTCGGAAAGGCGCCGCTATTTTTCGCTCGCGGCGGCAGTCCTTTGGTCGTGGGCGATCAGCTGATCGTCAACTCGGGCGGAGATGCGTGCGTGGTCAGCTTGGACAAGCGAACAGGGAACGTCATTTGGAAAAGCGAGCGCGAATGGCAGGCGAGCTATGCGTCGCCTGTGCCTGCGATCGTACATGGAAAGCGCCGTATCTTGGTATTTGCTGGCGGAATGACGAATCCTCCTGCAGGCGGCTTGTTAAGCATCGATCCTTCGAATGGGGCGATTGAAGGAGCATTCCCCTGGAGAGCCCGGCAGTTTGCATCCGTGAACGCTGCCTCTCCAGTGGCCCTCGACAACGCCGCATTCATAACGGAGAGCTATTCGGCGGGCGGAGCCATGGTTGGCTTCGACTCGGACGGCGCAGCTTCAGAGCTTTGGCTGGCTCCGCGCTTTCGGGGAGAGTTCGTGACGCCGGTCGCTCACGAGGGTCATCTTTACGGGGTCAGCGGAACTGCGGGAACGGAGATCGTGTGCTATGAAGTGTCAACAGGGAAGGAGCTTTGGCGCGATGGAATGAACTTGGATAATGCTCGATTGGGGAGAGCGAGTCTGATGCGTGTAGATGACGCTTTTCTTTGTATCGGCGATCAGGGTACACTGCTTTGGTTGGATTTGTCGCCCCAAGGCGGGTCGATCCAGGCCCAAGCTCAATTATTCCGAGCTCCTGAAACCTGGGGCGTCCCCGCCTTGAGCCGAGGATTGCTCTACGTCAATCAGAACGCGATGGGCTCGCGCCTGATTTGCTATGACTTGAGAGGGGAATGACGAACGGATCGGGGGCGGGGTTCACCCCGCTCCTCTAGGACCACCGGGTCCGCCTGGACGACCGCCAGGGCCACCAGGTCTGCCCGGTCCGCCTCGGCCTCCCGGGCCGCGACGCTCGGGCAAGGGCGCATTCGGGTCGTAGTCGGGATTGACCACGGGCACTTGCGCATTGGTCGACCGCAACCGCGCATTCATCAAAGCGATCATTTTCTTAAGCTTCTCGGGCTGTGACTTGGCGAGGTCCTTGCTTTCGCTTAAGTCATTGGCGAGGTTGAACATCTTATAGGAACGGCTCTCCCAATCCTTTATGAGCTTCATATCGCCTGCGATAATGGCGGTTGTTGGACCGGCGTCCGGTCCGCGCCCGTAGTGCGGGAAGTGAAAGAGCAGAGCGTCGACGTGGCGATCGAGTTCCTGGGTTTTGCCGTTTAGAAGCGATGCCAAGCTCGATCCATCGATCTTGGTAGGAACGGTCACATCGGCCCATTCCGCGAAGGTTGGAAAAAGGTCGCATCCCGTCACGGTTTCAGGGCTGTGACTGTTGGCGGCGATTCCAGGGCCGGCGATGATAAGCGGCACGCGCAATCCACCTTCCCAGAGGGTTACCTTTCCTTTGCTCAGAGGATAATTGTTCAAAGGGCCGATGCGTTCGTTGGCGGGACCGCCGTTGTCCGACATAAAGACGATGTAGGTGTTGTCGGCTATCCCAAGATTTTCGATTTCCTCCAGGACGGTTCCGATGCTCACATCGAAGTCCCAGGTCATGCCGGCGAAAGGAACGTCCTTGTGCCGCTTGCCTTTATCCAATGCGTCGAACTTGCTTTCCGAGGATGCTTTGGTCGCGGTCGGGCCGTGGACGGCGTAGTGAAAGAGCTGCACGTAGAAAGGGCGTTCCTCGGCGACATTCTTCTTCATGAAAGCGATGGCGCGCTCGTTGATTCCAAAAATGTCCTTGGGGTTGTCAGGACCTGAATCGGCTGGCGTTCCATTCGACGTAGATCCGTCGTGAACGTCGAATCCGTGCTGACCCGGATTTCCCGTTCCCAGGTGCCATTTGCCGAAATAGGCGCTTGAATAGCCTGCGGTGGCGAGGACTTCCGCGATCGTCGTTTCCGATTCGGGAAGCGCTCTGAGCTGGGTGGGCGACCGCAATTTGTGAGCATTGGTGCTGAGACCAGGACCGGGGGAGGTTATGTGCAATTCGGCGGGCGTTTTGCCAGTCAAGACAGCCGCTCTGCTAGGCGTGCACATGGCTGCAGGAGCATAGCCGGCCGAGAAGCGCATTCCCATGGCGGCGAGCTTTTCGAGATTGGGGGTGTGGTAATAGTCGCTCTTGGTTCTGGAATCTCCAGGAATCATTTCAACCGAAGTGCCCGTCCACCCCATATCATCGGCGTAGATGAACACGATGTTGGGCTTAGCGGCGGAAACGGTCAGGGCAAAGAGGGAAGCGAAAAGCGCGAAGACGAGGGAGTTTTTCATTAAGTGTTTGGGGGAGAGATTGTTGAGAACGTCACAAGGAACACGGTGGCGGGCGAGTCTCGGTTACAGAATATTCCAATTAGTTTCGCCTATAAAGCGATCCAAAGCTTGGGCGCGGCCTGATCAATGACTTTAGATGCGTAATCAGGACTCCGTTTCCACCTCGATCTCAGCCTCGGAATCGGCTGATTCCCAACGAGCGCGAACGCGAATCGGCCGACAGCAGACTTCGCAATCGACAACTAGCTCTATCGAACTGCCGAGTGATTCGAGTTCTTCGATGCCGATCGATTGCCAGCAGTGAGGGCAGGTGATGTTCATTCGCTCTCGGGCCGGCTAAGACATTCGAGGCTCAAGCTACCAATTAGGCAGGGCATCGACCATGGCGACCTCCCATGTGGTTCCCACTTGCACGAGCGCGAACAGGCTGCTCGGGTCTACTGATTCTCGGGTGGCGATCGTCGCGAGGGCCCTAGGCACGAACATACGGGTTTCCTTCGGCAAATGAGGAGCGACATCTTCGAAGGTCTTCGCTCCATGCTTCTTCAATGCCCGTCCGACTCGTCCTTCGCCAGCGTTGTAGGCGGCTAGAGCGATCGGCCAGGATTGGAATCGATTGTGCAGGATCTTCAGATAGGTGGCTGCAGCCTCGGCGCTTTTCCGAGGATCGGTCCGCTCGTCGATTGGACCTACTTTCAGTCCAAATCGCTTAGCGGTTTCAGGCATGAATTGAAAGGGTCCGTAGGCCCCCGCCGTACTGCGAGCGTCTAGTCGGATTGACGATTCCACTTCCGAGAGCCACGCAAGCTCGCTCGGTATGCCTTTGCTCGTGAAGGCTTCCTTGAAAATAGGCATGTATATCGACGCCTGTTTAGGCGTCGCCTGACGAGCGATGACTGAGCTCCAGTAGCGTTGCGTGAAACGCGAGGACTCGGAGGGCATATCTCGCAAGGCGATGGAATCGTTTTGCAATCGGGGCGCGTACAGCGATTTCAATAGGAAACTAGGAGCGATTAGAGAATCCAGACGAGCCTGTCTTGTCTGCTGGATGCCGGGGGAACTGCCTCTTCTCAAGGCGTTGCGACCTTCTTCGGCGAACGCGGCTACGGCGCGACTATTATGAACGGCGAGAACTGCATTCAAATCCTCGGATGCGGTCGATGCTTCCCAGAGCGATAGCTCCCCTTGGAAGGCTTCTTAGATGGAAATCGGCGCCTCATGCGCCACCTTCGACTTTCTCCCCGCGTGACTGATATTCGCGATGGTTGCCACAATCGCCGTCAACACCGCGAATCGAACGATTCGTTGGGGGTAGGGGCATCGGTTTAGCATGGGAGAACAATAGCGCGTTCGTTTGGTTTCGAAAGCTCAAACGACAGTCGTTGGCGCATTGGGTTCCATGGCTCTGTGTCTCGCTCGTTAAATTGCCGGCGCTTCGTGGGAGACGCTCTCCGCATTTTTTTGTCCGTGTTAGCCTGGGTCGTAGACGAAATTCGCAGATACCTTGTAGATCTTGGCGAGGATGCTACATTGTAATTGCCCTATGGCGACACCACGGATGTTGATCGGCCGAACCAGAGCAATGCTGAATGCGAGACAATTCGTTTACCTTTGCTTAACGGTAAAATTCGAAATTCGCGAAACTACGGCATGGTTTACTTGCAGTAGATCGCAACGAGCGCGAAGCTGTTAATCCTACTTTCTCCCCTTACTAAACTCAGTTACCTCTTATGCGTTACTTGTTTCCTCTCTCTGCATCAGTTGTCATCTCGGCGGTTGCCCTGGGCCATGGCCTAGCGCCTCAAGGTCCGAATGACGAAGCTCGCAAAATCGTCTTTCCGGATACGGAAGAGCATCTAACTCTAGTCTTCGATCCGCATACGCACTCGGTATTTTCCGATGGGCATGTTTGGCCGAAAATCCGGGTAGCGGAAGCGGCTAGAGACGGCTTGGATGCGATGGCGATTACCGAGCACTTGGAGTATCAGCCTCATATCGAAGACATGCCTTTCTTGGACAAGAATCGATCGTACAACGAAGCGGCCAACGCGGCTCGATATACTGACGTATTGATCGTTCCCGGCGCGGAAATCACGCGCAAGCGACCGGCAAGCCATATGAACGCGATCTTTATTCAGGACGCTAATAAGCTCTTTTCTGTGCCTGAATCGGAATCGTTCTCTTCGTCGAACGAATTTCGCGACGCGGCGCGAGAGTGGCCAGCTCAGAACGCAGTCGATGCGGCGAACGAGCAGGGAGCCTTCGTGTTTTGGAATCATGCCTGGTGGACTTCGGATTTTCCCGACGGCATTCCTGTCGTGTCGGACTTTCACAAGGCGAATATCGAGAGTGGCAAGCTGCACGGAATCGAAATAGCCAATGGCAAGAACTACTCTGAGGACGCGTTTCAAATCGCTCTGGACAACAACCTTGCTTTGATCGGCGTGTCGGATGTGCACGATCTCATCGATTGGGATTACGAGCCGCACAAGGGTGGGCACCGTCCGGTAACTTTGGTTTTCGCTGAAGAGCGCACACAGGATTCGATGAAGGAAGCGCTTTTCGATCGGAGAACGGTTGTCTGGTTCAAGAATTGGCTGATGGGCCGAGAACAGCATTTGCAGCCTTTGTTGGAGGCCTGTCTGTCGTTCAGGGATATCGCTTACCAGGACAAGGAAATCCTGGGAGTAACCATTCGAAACGACTCCGATGCGGATTTTCATCTGCGTAGTCTGAGCCGATACGGACTGCATCGCCACGCTTCGACTTTCACTGTCAAGCAGCACAGCTCTGAGCGGATCTTGGTTCGAACAGGAGGAGGAATCGAGTCGCTGACCATGGAGTTCGAGGTCCTGAATGCGTATACAGCTCCGGATATAACGGCCCGTATCGAGTTGTCTGGGGAATTGGAATAGCGGTGTGAATCTACTTCCGCTATGTCGCATTGGCGTCGATTAAAGAACCTCTTTGCGGCTATATTTATTACCAACTAAAGTTTAGCTGAAACCTATGCGACGCTCGGGCAGGAGGATGGATAGGCTTTCTTCAGGACGAACCTGCCGAGATGCGACGCGTGTCGATCCTGCCCCCGCCAATGCGGGGATCCAGTCCCGCTGAGCGGGACGATGTGAAACTATAATCCGAACGCTTCGGCAAGATCGCCAACAGCCAAGGTTCCCCAGAGAACGACGATAGCCAAGACGATCTTGACCCACAAAGGAATCGAGATCCTGAATTTGAGTTTTAGAATCGTATCCGTTAAAGGGAAGTAGGCCAGGGAGAGAGCAAAGTAGAGAATCGCTGGGGCTGGGTGAACGTACATAAGGTTGAGTAGCCCAAGTACGATGAAGAGGATGCCCAGGGATTGGGTTATGCGACCGGATTTCATAACGTATTCAACTAATCGATAAAGCGGGCTTGCTCCTCGGAAGATGGGATGCGGCAGGCATCCAGCTTTCCAAAAAACTTATAGCGAAACGAGGCGAAGAGATTGTAGAATGGATCTCTCAAGAAGCTGGGGATAATCAGTAGCGGATAGGCTAACGCCCCAATGCCGCCCAAGTCGCGAACGATGCGAATCAATGCACCGGTGCGCGTGTAGGTCTTTCCGTGACGGTAATAAGCGATTGTATCCAAGTTTTCAGTGAAATCTTTGCTCAGGGTCTTCTTTGCGAAATCGCCCTGCAGGGGGGAGAATTTAAGAACTCCGTTGGGATCGTTGTCGATAAGCGTATTTACGGTGACGTTGCAAAAGCCGCAAACGCCATCGAAGAAGACGACGCGCGAGGTGTTGGCGTCGGGATCGACCTTAAACCATTTCGGGTCATAGACTAAAAAATGAAGCATGAGGGCGCCGAATGTGAGATCGGCGAAATCGATTACTGTCAGTATTCCCAAGTGCATCGCGATGAGGGCGAACCAAGCGAATATTCTCGTTCCCTGAAATAGGCACAGGGCTCCGAATCCGATTTCCAACGCGGGCGTGGACCAGGTCGCAATCTGCAGCAGCCATTCTGGGGAAGCGGCCAGAAAGCGGGTCCACCACCAGTCGCGAGCAAGCGGGCTGGTCATGAGGTGGGTCATGGCGGATCCGTCTTGCCAACTGGGCGACATGGCTTTGTCGATACCGCTTACCGTATAGGTGAGGCCCATAATCAACCAAGCTCCAATGAAGAGGATACGTGGCATTTGCCATTGGGTGGAGCTCTTCTTGGAAAAGGCGGAAAGAGGTTCGCCCTTGGGGGCGAGCGCCATGGCCAAGAGCAGCCACCCCATCATGGGCAACCCAGGATTCGAAATTAAACTGTTCCTTTGAAGAAGACAGGCCCAACCGTACCAAATCAATAGGCAGACGAAGGGACGAGCGATGCCCAGGAGGAGGGCGATCGAAAGCGCCAATAGAATGGCAACGAATATTGCGACTTGAGCAGGGGAGTCTAATATCGTTAGCAAATTTGGAATTTTACTGTAGGCAAAATTCAACGACGCGTCTGCGGGGGCTTCTTTATTGCTCCAAATGTCGCCTGCGTAAGGAATTAAGAACGCAAAATGCTGGACGAAATAGATTCCTGCAATGATCCGCAGTAGGGCAAACTGAATAGCCGGGTAATCCTTCATGCGAGGGGAATCGTCCAGGTCTTTTCGTTATGGCTTGTTCTGCTCTTCAAGACGAGCGCCCCGTTAGCAAGGGGTAGCTCAAGTCTCAGGCATCTGACCAAGTTGCCGGGTTCCATAAACGCGTAGCGTGAAATGGCGTCGCGCATCTCCATGCCCATTGATTCCCTTTCTAGGGCGAGTATATGACCGAGCCGATTTTCGCGTTCCGGCTTGAACCCGCGTTTTGCTTGCTCAGACAGTGGACTGTCGAGAGTCCTCAGCCAGTCTCTGATGTGATTCAGCTTTTGGTCGGGAGCGATTCGTTCGATCAAGCTCACTCTCACTCGGATAATCGGCAACAGCATGTAGGTTCGAATTCCAACAACGGATGACGGCTTTATCGAGGGAAAACGAAGACTAGTTTGGTGTTCTGAAGATAAGGGTGTTTCTTAGCATTGTCCCGTTGTGACGGGACTGGATCCGAGCAAGCTCGGGCAGGATTCTCGACCCGCTAAGCGGGACGAGGGCAGGAGCGAGGCGGATCGGAACCTACGCGGATGCGCCAGGCGGCATGCGAAGTATGACGATCCTGCCCCCGCCAATGCGGGGATCCTGCACGGCGATGTTAAAAACAATCCTTTGCCTTTAGGGCTATCTAGCGTAGTTTTGGCTCATGAATCCTTTTTCGCCCCGACTCGCCCTTCGATTCATTGTTTCCTCAATGGCGCTTGCTAGCGTATCGATGCTCGCTGCAACCGAACGTCCACCGCTTCATGGACGTCATTGGATGGCCATTACGGGCAAGCCATTGGCGGCGACAGCGGGAGCGAAGATGTTTGAACGAGGTGGAAACGCCGTCGATGCCGCCTGCGCCATGTTGGCGGCCACGTGTACCTTGCATGACTCGCTAGGATGGGGGGGCGAGACACAGGCGCTCGTTTACAATCCGAACACAGGAAAGGTGATTGGCGTTAATGCTCTCGGAGTGGCGCCAACGGGCGCGACTGCGGAGTTCTATAAAGCGCAAGGACTGAAGTACCCTCCGGAAGACGGTCCCTTAGCAGCCGTTACTCCAGGAACGCCTGGCGGACTCATGGTCATGCTAGCGGAATACGGAAAACTCTCTTTGCGAGAAGTGTTAGAACCGTCCATGCAACTCGCGGCGGGCTATCCGATGGAGGCTCAGCTTTCCCGCTCTATAGAGATTAGCCAAGACAAGCTTAGGAATTGGCCTTACTCGAAGGCAGTCTTTTTCCCACATGCGAACCGGATGCCTGACTTCCCTCTGCCTGGCGAGATCTTCAAGCAGTATGATCTCTTGGATACGCTAAACAAGCTTGTGGAGGCGGAATCGGAAGCTCTCGTGAATGGGAAAAGCCGACGCGAGGCGATTTTGGCGGCTTACGATCGCTTTTATCGCGGCGACATTGCCCTTGAAATCGTTCGCAGCGCTCGCGAGCAAGGCGGATTGTTTACCATGGGCGATTTGGATAGATGGAGCGTTAAACTGGAAGAACCTGTATCCACTCGATATAAAGAAATCGATGTTTACAAACTGACCTCTTGGGTGCAGGGGCCAGCCTTGCTCCAGTGTCTCAACATGCTGGAAGAACTCGACTTGAAGAGCATGGGTTATAATAGCGCTCGTTACATACACGCTTTGTATCAGGTCATGAATCTCGCATTCGCGGATCGAGATTTCTACTACGGGGATCCTTATTTTCCGCCTGAGGAACCTCTGGAGGGTCTGCTCTCGCGTGCCTATGGACGCGATCGCTTGGCCACGATCAATTGGAATAAGAACAACCCTGACGCCCATCCGGGCGATCCGTATCCCTATCAAGGCGCAGTCAATCCGTTCACGGATCTTTTGGAAAAATGGTCCAACGTCGATGAATCGCAAGAAGAGGATACGGTCGCCGTGAACCGAGCGGAACGCGATGAAGCCTTCTTGCGCGGAACCACTTCCATCCAAGCTGCAGGGCAAGATGGATGGGTTGTGTCCATTACGCCTAGCGGTGGCTGGGTTCCCGCTGTGATAGCAGGAAGAACGGGTATTTCTCTGAGTCAGAGAATGCAAAGCTTCGTCCTCGATCCGGCCGAGAATCCCTATAATGTTGTCGAGCCCGGGAAGCGTCCTCGCGCGACCTTGACGCCTTCCATCGCCTTGAGAAACGGCAAGCCGTTTATGGCGTTTAGCGTTCAGGGCGGTGACACGCAGGATCAGAACTTACTGCAATTCTTCCTTAACGTGGTGGAGTTTGGGATGACCGTGTAAGAAGCCTGTGAGGCGGCCAATATCACGAGCTGGCAAATGCGTAGTTCCTTTGGCGAGCATGTGGCTGAGCCTGGCCAATTGACGCTTGTTAATGAAGTGCCTTCTTGGGTGCGAAAAGAGCTGAAGCGCATGGGCTACCGTCTTCGTTTCGAAGAGAAAAACTCAGGGCCGATTACGGCGATTCTCTTCGATCAGGCGCAGGGCTCCCTGTGGGGTGGGGCCAGCAATCATGGCGAAGACCATGGAATTGCTTGGTAGCGCAACGAAGCCGTGAGGATCAAGAAAAGCGATCGTCTTATGGTCACGAGCGCTGGCGCGTAGACGTCATGGATTAGACCTTGGCTGATTGGCGTCGAGCGACGCCTGATTTGGATTTCATTTAAGAATTTGAATACAATACGAGGTCGATAACGACATCAAGCGAATCCTGAAGCCGTCGGCTAAACGTTGGAAAAGGGGCATTGCTTGATCGCCAGCAATTTGAAAGCGACGAACTTTTCTATTTCGTAGGCAGAGTTGAGAAGTAGCCCAGAGCCACTCCCATCGCGGAAAGGCTACCCGCAATCCAAGGCGCGGCAGCTAAGTTCTCGGGGGAGAAAATCGCGATCATTGCGGTTACTACGAGGCAAGTTCCTCCGACGATCGCTGCGATGCCGATGAAGGTGGTCTTTGGCGTTTGGATGTCTTTCATTCTCTTTTTGGGATTGGTCGCTAACGAGCGTTTCATAGGTGTTCGTTTTCGGATGGAAAAACGTTGTTCGTCTATGAGTGCCCTTTTTCCGCGATAGGGTGACAGACTTTTTTGGATTTTTATCGCGATTGCGAATGCGTCCGCGCTGCCGAAGTTCCGCATAGAATGCTGCCGGTCATCCGGCGATGCAGTTCCGGAGGGATTCCGATATCCCGACCCGATATAGCGACGAGTCAAAGTTGGTGACCAAGAAATGGCGGAGACGCTAGGGGAGCGGTTGTTATCTCGATTTCTGGCCCCGTTCATATTAAGCGGCGGTTAACTTTACTCGGCCCGTAGGTCCTCCATGTCAGCAAGCAGCTCGTCTAGTTTCTTAAGTATGCGCCCGTAAATCATATTGAGGTCCCATTTATAGAGTCGACCTCCGACGAGCCAAAGCAGGATGCTGATCAGGGTTATGGGAATTAGAGCCAAAATAGGAATACCGTTTAAGGTGTAACCGAAGTCGACGGGACCCAGTATTCGAGGACCATGCGGCGAAAACCAAAAGCCAAAAGCGATTGAGAGGAAGATCGCTGGATAGTACCGTTTTGCCATCCTCTCATTGATAGAGAGTTGATTGCTCATCCAGGAGTCGAATGCTTTGAGGTAGTCGTAGCTGTTCGCGCATTTATCAATGCTCTCTAAATTTGTTAGTAGCCGTTTATTGACTACAGTTATTGTCAAGGTGACGATTGCGAATCCAATCCCGGTAATCGGAAGATCGAGGAGAGTGAAGCCGATCACTGCAAGGACTGCTCCTATGACCAAGGCTTTCAGATTGATTCGGAACATTCGTTTGAACTTATCGATGATGTGTTCCGATTTCTTGTTGTAGAGGTCGTTTATTTTAGGGGCCACCAAGGCATCGCCGTCCAGGAACCCTTCTTTCCAAATGCTTTCAATTGATTTTTCCATCTAGCGCTTTTTTAAGTCGTTCTTTGATTCGAGATATGCGGACGCCAACGTTATTGGCGTTGGTGCCGATGATGTCGGCTATTTCCTGATAGCTCTTTTCTTCTAGGTAGAGGAGTATGACTCCTCGATCGATTTCGCTTAGTTGCCGTATGGCTCCGTAGAGTTGGTTGAGCGAATCATCGTCGAAGGCCTTTGTTTCCTCAATCGTGATGTCAGGTAGCGAATCGGATGCGAAATGGCCTTTCGAACGTTTGCTCTTCTTGAGCAGAGTGAGGCAAACATTCAGGGACAGCCGATATATCCAGGTGGACCAAGAGGATTGTTCCTGGAAGTTGTCCCGGCTTTTCCAGATTTGCAGGCACACTTCTTGATAGTAGTCTTCGAAGTCTTCCTGCGAATTCGTGTAGGCCCGACAGATTTTGATGATGATACCTGCATAGGGCAGAATAAATTCGCTATAGAAGTCCGTGCTCAAGGGCTTGAATGCTCGGGGATTCGCTCCCCATTAACAACCAGTATTTCGTCTATAGGACTCCGTTTCGTTGGACGGCCTCTCGGTCTTTGGCTGCGCCCCAGATCATTCCTATGGCGGCCCCGACCGCAACGCCTACTGCGAGTGAGGTGGAGTGAGAGAGGGCGTCTTGCAAAAGCATACCGAAAGAGGCCCCGAAAGCCATGCCGAGAGCCGTGCCAAGCTCCAAGTAGTGTCCGGACGGGACGAGGGAAAGGCGCTCTTTGAGAAAACGCATGAACTGTTTCTTGCCTCTCTTTAGCTGTTTGAAACCTACTTCGCCGTTTTTTTTAGGGAGGAGCTGCTCCAGAGCGCCTTCGATCGACTGTAGCTGCTCCGTGGAGAAATCCCTCGTTCCGAGACTGTTCAGCGCCTCTAAGAGCGATTGGACTAGTTTGATCTCTGACTTCCGTTTCGCCGTAGGCAATAGTTCCGAGATTCGTTGGTATGCTTGATCTATTTTCATGATGTTTCCTTGTTTAGTGGCCGAAGCCGGAAAATCATTACACCCAGATCGAAAAAAATTGAGATTAGTATTCGGACGCACCGGAAAACGGCAGTGGTTCGGCTGCGGCGAAAGAGGGCTTCAACACTCGCTTTTTGGTTTATCGGGAACGTTCTGAACCTTCGAATGCGGGGGGACGCTAGATAATGAGCGATGCTGCGATAGCGGAGAGACGGGCCAGAATCGAAGGGGCGTTTACTTCCATTGGATGCGGTCTCGGTCGTAATAGATGAATTTCCCGGTCTCCGTTCCGACGATCAGATCGGGTTCCCTATCGAAAAAGGCAGCGGCGGGAGAGCACGCATGCTGGCCCAAGTGTACGGGCTTGCCGTCGTGATGCATCAAGCGCGGATAGGTGAAGCTTGGTTTCTCGTTTGTTCCCATATTTCGGAGAAGCAGGACAGCGGAGCCGGCCTTATTTCTAGACCATGGCAAGCCGCTTTGGTCGGCAACGGGAACCGTTCCGTGACGAGGCGTTCCCACGATGAGATCGAAGATGCCGTCGCCGTCCCAATCGACGTACTCGAACTTGGTTCGTCCGCGTCCGCCGGCGTGAAGGAAGTTGGCGCTGATTGGCGATCCATCTTGCAGTCGAAGCTTGCCGCCGTCGCTGACATTATAGGCATCGACTTGCCGGTAGAGGTGGAATTGATCGTCTTCGTCCAAAGTGATGTAAATGTTTTCGCCTCCGATGCGACTCAGTCCGGGTCGCGTGCGCCAAGTGCCACGCAGGTCGAGATCATCTAGAAAAATGGGGCGGCCGGATGCGAGTTTTGGCTCCGTTTTCGATCCCAGATTGCGGTATACGCTGTGAACGCCACGAATGTCGTTCATGAGAATGTCGAGTAATCCGTCGCCATTCCAATCGAAGACGTTGGGGGAGGCATAACCCCAACGGGCTTCGCCGGGACCTTGTATGCTAGCGTAGGCGCCTTGAATAAAAATGATCTCGCCACCTGCAGCGAGTTTCTTGGGGGGCGCGAATGCAGGTCGGGAATTGCTGGATACGTTTTCGAAGAACTGGATGTGGCCCTGGGAATTTCCTGCTACGATATCCAGGCGGCCGTCGCCGTTCCAGTCAACGATGGTTGGAACGACCAGTGTGCCTCCATGGAGTTGGGCCTGTCGCTGCTGAACCTCTCCCATCGGCGCGAAGGACAGTCGATTTCCTATGGTTCCAGAACGCTTATAGTAATACACGCCTCCTTCGCCTGAGGCGAGCAGGTCGAGGCGCCCTGAATCGTTTGAGGGGTAGGCGATGAGAGTCGTCCAGGTTTGAGGGTGGCGCAGGGAGATGCCGTGTTCGTCGACTAGAGGTTGCTTGGGGGAGGCAAATTCATCGGATCCGGATCCAAGATACGAATACGAGTGAAACCCTCCGAGCAAGGTGCCGATGACAAGTTCAGAAGAGCGATTGCTTGATAGAATGGTCATGCCATTGATTCCGAACTGCCCGCCATCGCGATGGGATACGATCTCGCGAGCGACGACTTGGCTTGGCGCTTCGGGAAACTTGAAAGCGGTGCGGTATATCGCATCGCGAGGGATTCCGCCCATCCAAACGCCTGATCCGTCGAAGGGACGGTAGGCCGGGTCTCTGTGGTGAATAGGAGGCTTGTAGCTGACGCCATCCGAGACGCTGAGAAAAAGTTCCAGTTCGCCGTTCTCGAGAAGACGGCCAGTTGCCGCTCTCGGGAGTCGCGGCAAACCTCGGAGGCTTACTATTTGGCTGGGCTCGAACCGCATATCTTCTTTGTCGAAGCAGGCGATGACCAGTTCTTCGCGTCGGACCCAGATACCGAATACACGTCCATCCTTCGCCTCGAAAACGTAGCCGGCCACGGCATGGTCTTGCAGACTATGATCCTCCAATTGCTCTAGTTCGGAGGTATCCACTTCGATGGGCTGCCCGAAGATGGGGACGCCGTCCTTCGTGTCGTTCATCCATCGATAAAGGTGGAAGCCGGGATCCCATCGATCCGAGCTGACGAATATATCCGGTCGATCACCGTTGAATATACGAGCGTAACCCAGCGGAGTTGAACTAATGCTGATCGTCGCCAGCGGGCCAATCCCTTCGTTTCCCCCCACGAGTATCGGCTGGCCGCTTTGGAGGGCCTGTCCCTTGGCGAGAGAGGTCAGAAGTAGGCAGGCCATGCACAGGAAGATGCCGATGAATACATGTCTGTAGAAAGCCGATAATTTTGAGGTGTGATTGGGCATAGGGGTTGAACCGTTCGCATCTATGAGAGACTTGTTCCCCATTGGGGGCAACGTCCGACTTGTCGGGGATTCGAATATCGATTGAGCTGCGGGTATCAAACTTCTAGGGGCCGGTACTCTGATTGTACCAGTGGCCGCGCGTTTGACTTCACGGGTGGATTGGAGTTTACGATTAAGGCTATGCCCCTCCGAATCGTTCAATGTCTTCTCAGCGTCTTTCTGGCGTTCTCATTGGAATATGATGCGTCCGCCCGGAATCCGGATCCGTTTTACAGCGAGATTCGCCCACTGTTCGAAAACGGGGAACATTTTGGGCAGATCTATCGCTTTCGAAACGTAGCGTTAATTCAGTGCCCAAACGGCGACTTGCTTGCCTTTGTCGAAGCGCGTCATGGCGTAAACGATCACAACGAGAAGGATGTTCTCATGCGGCGCAGCAAGGACCGCGGAATTACCTGGGGACCCTACGAGCAAATATGGGGACATCTGGAGGAGGACCACGCGGGCTGGAAGGATCCGGCTCCGGTGGTCGATGAAACGACGGGGCGCATGTTTTATTTCATGAATACGAACGAGAGCGAGAAGCGCTTGTTCTATATGACTTCCGACGACAATGGCTATTCGTGGTCGGATCCCATTCGGATACCGGACAGCCTGCTACGTCCTGAATGGAAGCGCTGGCGCAATAATCCCGGTCCGGCTATCCAGTTGCAGCGTGGAAAATACAAGCATCGCATGCTCATTCCCGGGCATATTGTGACGCACGAAAACCGGCATTTCTCGGTCGTCTGGTACAGCGACGATCACGGCGAGAGTTGGAAGGTCAGCGAACCAGCCGTACAGGGATCGGATGAAGTCAGTATTGTCGAATTGGGCGATGGTCGTGTGCTTATGAATATTCGATCGCACGGCGAGTTGGATCCTGGCCTTGATCCGGAGTATCGAAATTTCATGTACAGCGACGATGGCGGCGAAAGCTGGCACGGCCTTGAGACGAAGCGTGATCTCCCCTGGGAATCCGGTCACGGTTCGCTGGCCCGAATGGAGGTGTCGGATGGAAGTCGTCTCTTCGCGATACACCCGCTAGTCGTCAAACGCCGAGACCTGACCTGCTTTATAAGCTACGACGAAGGCAAGACTTGGCCTTACAAGAAACTGCTTCACGAGATTGGCGGTTATAGTTCGACAATTATATTGGATAACTATGACATCGCCATGTCGCACAATCATGGATTCAAGGGCGAGCACGGCATCGACTTCGTGCGTTTCAACATGGGTTGGCTTACCGATGGCAAGGAACATGTGAGCGAACCGGTTAGGCGGATATCAGCGCTCCCGAAAGGGAGGGGTATGCGCAATGTGATCTGGCGAGAGGATTTCAATGGCTCCGAGGAATCCGTTTGGAGTCTCTCAAGCAGTGGTGGCTCGACACGCAATTCGGGAATCAGTTATGGTAAGTTTCGAGCCCGCAATACAGGCCGGGAACTGATCTGGAGAAGCGAGAAGATCGTTGTGTCGTCGATCAAACGGCTGTCGATCGCGCTTGATGCGATCAAGATAGGGAACTTTGGAGCATCGGATACCTTGGATGTTTATTATCGATTGGATACAGGAGCGGAGATATTGATCGAGTCGCTAGAATTTTCGTCGGATCCTCAAGAAGGGTTCGAGACTTATGCGGTCCGTAGGCAGGCTGTCGACGTTTCAGATCACAGACAGATTGAAGTCATCGTTCGGGCGAGTGTGAATGGAGCGGATAAGGCGCTTTATTGGGATCGCTTAGAAATTAAAACGGATGAATAGCGAGGCAGCGAAACTCTGATGTATATGATTTTGCATTACTTCACAAATAGGGTTCAAATACTTCGATGGCTTGTTGGCTTGTGTTTTTTCGCAACGTCTTGGACCTTGCCTCTTTTCGCTTCCGAAAAGCCGTTCCTGACGAAGCGCGTTTTGTTTGAGGAAAAGACGGATGGTTATTCACTCTATCGGATTCCGGGAATCGTGGTTACTGCTAGAGGAACGATTTTGGCGTACTGTGAAGCGCGCAAACTGAGAGAAGCGGATCGGGGCGAGATAGAAATTCATATGCGTCGAAGCGTCGACGGGGGAGATACGTTTTCACCTGCCCAGCAAATCGCTCACATGGGTCCGAGGCTTCCTCGCAATCCGCATATGTCGGAAAAGAAGCGTGGCAAGAACATGGGCGGCCCCGAAGAGCAGACAGTCAATAATCCGATGGCCATTGCGGGCAGCGATGGTCTCGTCCACATGGTGTACTGCGTCGAATACGCTCGAGCCTTTTACATGGTGAGCGATGACGACGGAGTCAGTTGGAGCGATCCTGTCGAGATCACTTATGCCATGGACGGCTTTCGCGATGAACTGGATTGGCAGGTAATCGCTTCCGGACCCGGGCACGGCATTCAAATGCAAAACAGTCGACTGGCGGTTCCTTTCTGGATGGCTACTTATGAGGAGGATGCTCCGCTCGGGAAAGCGGCCTGCGTTATTTACAGCGATGATAACGGCGCGTCCTGGAAGACCGGCGAAATCGCGATCCGAGCGGGCGGCGAACCGAACATGGCTCAGTTGGCAGATGGACGCGTAATCCTGACGTCGCGAAACTCGCATGAGCGAAATCGTCGCCTTGCCAGCTACAGCGAAGACGGCGCCACTAATTGGTCGCGTCCGCAAGTCGTCGAGGATTTGCTCGAACCGGGATGCATGGCGGGAATGGTAGCCCATCCAGGGAAGGGCCAATCTTCAGAGTCCTTCTTGCTGTTTTCTAATCCGAATACCACCAAGAAAAAGCACTCCGCGCGCCACGATGTGACCATAAAACTCAGCCGCGATGGCGGGCTGACCTGGCCTACAGAAAAACTGCTGGAAGACGGACCGAGCGCTTATAGCGATCTCGCCGTGATGCCAAATGGAACGATCCTATGTTTTTATGAAAGTGGCGTCGATCCGCCGAAGGTGAAACGCAATCGCGATTGGGCCTACGCGAATCTCACTCTGGCCCGTTTCAATCTCGCCTGGATTAATGAGTAGTTGAGCAAAGTTCAGACAGGGTTCTAGCTTAGGCTTTCAGTGTCTGTCAGCGTATTTGCTTTCTCTCTTTCTGGCGCTCTCAGTCGTGGCTCAGCCGAAAACGCCGAACGAGCTTCTCTATAGCCAGAATAAAGGAGGCGACCCAGAAGTGGACCTCGACGCTATTCCCACCGTTCCGGATGGTTTTGAGATTACACTGGTCGCTAAAGAACCTCTCGTGAGGAATGCCTGCGCGATCGCCTTCGACGGGCGAGGTAGGATGTTTGTTGGGCAAGGGCCTCAGTACCGGAGAATGAAGCCGGACTCTCCGAAGGATTCGGTGTATTTGCTGATCGACGACAATGGCGATGGAGTCGCTGATCGTCGCCAGGTATTCGCGACGGGATTCAATGGCATTCAAGGAATGGTATGGCGGGGCAATGATCTTTACATAGCCAATTCGCCAGACCTGACGATCGCGCGGGATTTAGACGGGGACGATGTGGCTGACGAATATGTGAAGCTCTACACTGACCTAGGCAATGTCGAGCACGCTTTGCATGGCCTGAATTTTGCCCCGGATGGCCGACTCTATATGTCGAAGGGCAATTCCAAAGGTCTAAGCCTTCCAGGTCGAGTGGCGCCAAAAGCGTTTCGCGATTTGTGGGGGATCGATGCCCCCGAGGGCTCCCCGGATATTCCGCCACCGCAAGTATTCACCGCCGAAAGTTACGAAGCTACCTTTCATGATCCTAATGACGACTGGGGTCGAATGGGTGGTATTCTACGAGCCAATCCCGATGGCTCGGAATTGGAGATCGTCAGTTACGGAGCGCGAAACCCCTGGGATATCAATTTTTCCGATACATTCGATTGGCTGGGGGCGGACAACGATCAAACTGAAGGGGACCGCTTTTTTCGACCGTTTCTGGGAGCTCATCACGGATGGAACCATAGTTGGATCAGCGATTGGACGGGCATCGAAGGGGACGCTACCGCTCCCGCTATATTGCCCCTTGTTGATGGATCGACGACAGGGGTCGTCTATTACGATGGGGACGGTTTCCCTGAGCAGTACCGAGGTTTCTTTGTTGGGGACTGGTTGAGGAAAGTCGTCTATTTCATTCGCCCTAAGTGGAACGGAGCGCGTATGGAAATGGAGGGAGACGGTCCGATGGATTTCGCTAAAGGCGGCAAGTCATTGCTTCGGACGACTGATCTCGAGATCGGCCCGGATGGGGCTCTTTACGCGCTCAGCTGGGGAACGACTTACGGTTCGGTTTTCGAAAATGGAGAGATGGTCAACGAAGGGCGGGTGTGGCGTATCGCTTGGAAAGGCAACGAGACTAAAACGTGGAACCTAAGCGAAGCGGCAGTTGCCTTGGCAGATCGTTCAATAGATAGTCTGATTGATGACTTCGATCATGCCTTGAAGGCGCGACGAACCAATGCAAGCGAGGAGCTCATTCGTCGGGAGTCTGCTCGGGAGCTAAAATCATGGCTGGAGGGCGGTTCGCTCAATACGACTCAAGAAACTTGGGGTTTGTGGACTTTGGGACGCATGCAGAATGGTGACCATGGCCTAAATGACTGGTTTGCGCAACGATTGGAGGATCGGGATAGTAGCAATTTGAATACGCGCTTGCAGTGTATCCGCATTCTCGGTTTTCGAGCCGATCGCGAGGATGAGCCTATTCATCCATCTATCGGACGCGCTTTGCAGGATCCCGAGCCGCGATGCAGGCAGGCGGCGGCTATTGCGATTTTGGATGCCTCGGACAGGACTCAGGTAGGCGCTCTCATCGAACTGTTGTCGAAGGAATCCGATAGCATGGTTTTCTACTCCGCTTGGCAGGCCTGGCGGAGGATTGCGTCGAAAGATGAATTAGTCGCCCACTTGAATCATGAAAAGTCGACCGTGCGACGGGCGGCGCTTCTCGCGTTGCTGGAGACGCGGTCCGTTTCGGAAGAACGCGTTATGCCGCTCTTAGGCGATTCGAATGCTCAGGTCGTCGCCATAGCCCGGTCCTTTCTCGAGAAGTCCGGAACGATCGCCCCGGAACGCAGCGCGAGCGTGGCGGAATTATTTGACGGGTTGCCTTACGGAAATTTCGTCAAGAAGATCCAAGCGGCCAGCGGACGGGACTACCGAATGAGCCCGGAAACCATAACGTTTGGCGTTCAGATGTACAGCGACGACAGCGTTTTACTGACCGATTACGGCAGTCCTTTCGAAGGTCTTAGCTTCATTCGTGGATACAATCAGGATGCTCGTTCAGCGGGCGATGACTTTTTGAGTTTCGAACTGCCGACTGCGACGAGGGTGTATTTGGCTCACGATGAGGATATGAGGCAAAGTCGTCCGAGCTGGCTGACGGATAATTTCAAAGCGTATCGATCCAAAGGGCTTCGCGGAACTGCCAAAAGCTACAAGGTCTATTTTAGGGACTTTTCTCCTGGCGAAGCGCGCTTAGGTGGAAACATGGTCGATCCGAAATCGAGAGCGCCAATCAATTACTTTGTCGTTCTTGAGCCCAAGCCTCTTGAAACGCCTGAAACCTCAACTTCAGTTGATGACGTTTTAGCATTGCTCGATACAGGAAATCGGGATCGCGGCGAATGGTTGTTTCTGGGGCGAGAAGGGCCAGCTTGCTGGTCCTGCCATCAAGTTGACGGAGAGGGTCGCGCGTACGGCCCGGATCTTTCGACAATTGGCGATCGCGACAACGGGCGTCACTGGATTGAATCGATCCTCGAACCCAATGCGATCGTAACGGAAGGATTCGCCACGCAGCGCGTCTCGACTTCTGATGGGGCTGTTCGAGTTGGAGTCCTCGTGGATGAAAGCGATCTTTCGCTTTCTCTCCGCCAGGTGACAGGGGAGCTAATTCGTATGCAAAAGTCGTCGATCACATCCCGAGAAAGTTTAGGCGTTTCGAGCATGCCCAGCTTTGCTTCCAGTTTGGCCCCGCAGGATGTGGCGGATTTGGTCAGCTACTTGGCGAGCCTTACTTCCGATAATAAGGAGCCGCAGGGGTTTGCATACGAATTGGGTTCCAATGAACTCTCGATTTCATACGACGGAAAGGACATTGCGTTTTATGTAATGAACGATCCGGATATTCCGCGTCCGTATTTCAAGAACCTTCAAACCCATGACGGCGTCCAGGTTACCCGCAATCACCCGCCAATCGAGGGAGTGGACGCGACCGATCACCCCGATTATCACCCAGGGCTTTGGATGGCGCACGGAGACATTAGCGGTCACGACTTTTGGCGTAATAAGGCTTCCGCTCGTCATCGACGTTTTTTGGAAATGCCACGGTTGCAAAGCGGGGGCTTGGTTTTCTCGGTGGAGAACCGTTTGGTGGGTGAAGACGGAAGGGAGATTGGGGTTCAAATTTCCCAGTTTGAAATCGAGAAAATTAGTCATGGCTTCTTATTATCATGGGACGATGAATACAGGCCGATTGGAAATGAACTGGTTTTCGGCGATCAGGAAGAAATGGGACTGGGGGCGCGGATGGCGACATCGTTAACCGAAAAGGCGACCGGACGGATCCGCAGCAGTCGTGGATTGGAGACTGCTAAAGCTACCTGGGGCCAGGAAGCGGAATGGTGTAGCTACTCCGGAATCTCAGAGGATTATCATGCGGGAATCGCGATCTTCGCCCACCCTGGCAATTTCCGTCCTTCGTGGTGGCACAATCGAAACTACGGGGCGATGGTTGCTAACGCATTTGGAAAGAAGGCCATGAGGCAGGGCGTTGAGAGCGCAGTGGTGGTCGAACCTGGAAAATCCCTGCGCATGCGCTACGGCGTATATTTCTACTCCGGGAAGGCGCCTATCGGCCAATCGGAACTGGAGTCGATCTATAAGGAAAAGATGCTCTCTAGCAAATAAGCTGGATGCGCTCCAGCGCGACCTGCCATTAAGGTTGATGCGTAACGGGGAGTTTGCTTGGATCGTGCCCCTATGAAATCGACTCCGGCGTTCCTTCTCGTTTTCTGTGTTTCAGTTCAATTTCTGTTTGGCAGTGGAGCGGTTCGGAGCGATTGGACGCGCCACTCTCCGAGGGAGGAAATCGCGCCTGTGTTTTCCGTTACGTCAGAGGGGTATCTCGTTCTCGCTTCGGAAACGCCCGGAATCAATGGCCACTGGAAAAAGACGTTTTCGGTAGAAGGAGGAAAGAGCTACGAGTTTTCGGCGTTGCGATTGGCCGAGAACATCGACCACGAACGCCGGAGTTGCTTGGTCCGTATCGAATGGTACGGTTCCGATGGAAAGCTGGTTGAAAGTCCGTATAAGGTGAACCCCGACTATCTGGGCAAGAGCTCGGACATGGCTCGACCGGATTTTCCGCGGGATTGGGATCACAAGGATGATGGGTCCGTATTGGTGAGGGATACATACCTGGCTCCCGACGATGCTACGGAGGCTCAGGTCCAACTTCACCTGCGTTGGACGGATAAGGGACGCGTCACCTGGAAAGAGGTGTCGTTTGCGGAAACGGAGCCACTGACGCCCCGACGGGTGAAACTCGCTGCGGTGCACCACAACCTAGCTGCGGGCGGAAACAACACCATCGAATTGAATCGAAGGATGGTGGCGCCCTTGATTGAGAAGGCGGCGAAACAAGGAGCCGACTTGGTAGTACTAGGAGAGCTGGTATCGTGTAAAGGGGTAACCAATATCTTTGCTGAAGCGGCCGAACCGATTCCCGGCCCGACGACTGATTTCTATGCCAAGGTAGCCAAAGAGAACGACTGCTATATCGTAGTGGGTCTCCCGGAGCGAGATGGGCATGAAGTCTTCAATGTATCCGTTATGCTGGGACCCGAGGGAGAACTCGTTGGCAAGTACCGGAAGGTGACCTTGCCTCGCGAGGAAATTCAACAAGGCATATCGCCGGGCTACGAGTACCCCGTATTCGATACGCGATTCGGCAAGGTAGGGATGATGATTTGCTACGACGTATTTTTTCCTGAAGTGGCTCGCGAACTCGCGATGAACGGCGCGGAAGTCATCGCCATGCCTATCTGGGGAGGCAATCCCACTTTGGCTGCCGCCCGATGCGCCGAGAATGGTGTCTATCTAGTGAGCTCGACCTATACCGATCACAAAGCTAACTGGATGAAGACCGCGGTTTGGGATCGTGAGGGACAACGTATGGCCGAAGCTACGGAGTGGGGAACTGTGGTGATGGCGGAGGTTGATTTGAACGCGCCAACTCATTGGCCATTCCTGGGCAATTTCGAATCACGTATTCACCGAGAGTCACCAATTAGAGTAGCGGAATGAGACTATTGGTGCCGTTCCAGCCTGATCGCGTTTGCCAATTACGCTCCCTTCGTTGAGGTTCGTTGGATCCTGTCGAGACCAGGCAAGCTCTAAGATACTGTGTTCCGATAAACCAACGTATTGCTCGGATGAATGACGCCTCGAATTGGTACTCTGCCCGAACCAGTGTCTAGGGTTTTGAAACTTTCAACTTAAGCTGCGACCGTTGTCGCGTAACAAACTCCGCATTTCTTTAAGCCCAATGAAACAAGCGTTTCTTCTCTTAACCTCGCTAGCGCTCTTGCCGAGTATGATGGCTGAGGCCGATCTGTCTAACTATGAGGGCGATGTGACTGACGTTCGATCGCTTCGCCATGTGGATCAGCATCTTGATTCCTGGCGCGTTTGGCAGCCCTTCATCACGCAGTGGAAAAGCCGCCACTTGATTGTGGCATTCGGGGCCATGACGAATGGCAAGAAAGATATGGGCGATATCTTCGCCATGGTGTCGCGGAATGATGGCGACAGCTGGGACGAGCCTATCGCGGTATTCGATCACAATGAGAAGCAGGGCGACATCCAATTCGGCTACGCGAATCCGGTGCTCTTCAAGCCGAGCGATCAGAATGTCGTCTGGTGCTTCGCGATGCGTTGTTCGATTAAGCAGGAGAACAGCGAGGAGTCTCATTTGGTGGGAGCGTTTACAGCAGATGGCGGTCGCTCTTGGACGCAGGTCGAGTTGGCCGTGCATTACACGGGTCCGCTGATCACTAATGCAGGTGTTGTAGAGAGTGTCATCGACGGCAAAAAGCGCTTTCTGCTTCCCGCGCATCGCAATACGCTCGGATCCGACCCGCGCGGCAGTCGCGATCATTTCGTTTTGAGCAGCAGCAGCTTGCTCGAATGGGAACTGGAAGCGTACATTCCTCAACCGACCAAAGCCCGCGTCTTTCTCCACGAGGGCAATATCGCTCCATGGGGAGAGGACGCGCTTAAAATCGTCATGCGCACGGCGAACTACGACGAGACTAGTCTGACCACCGATCCGCCACGGGCCTACTCGAGCATCAGTCGGGACGGAGGCCATACTTGGTCCGAAGCGGTACCGGAGCCGCAACTACATAATGCCAAATCGAAGGGCTACTTCGGCGAAGGAGCGGGAGGACTGATCTACGTCTACAGCGATGGTCCGGCTCAGCGCGATCTAACCTGGCCAGGCTTTCCGAATGGGGGGCGTACCTCTTTGCGATACAAGACGAAGACGGCAAATGGCGATTGGAGCGATCAGAAGACCTTTTTTCACGCGGGCGTTAAGAACTCCTATCCGACGCTTGTTGAAGTGGCTCCTGGCGACTTTCGAGCGGTATGGGATAGTGGAACGGAAACGCGTTCACGCACCCAAATTCTCTTTGGCAAATTGAAGCTGAACCCATGACTTCGATTGAACTGAGAGCGCGACTGAGATCTGCGGATCCAGTATTCGGCACGTTGATCGTTTCTCCTTCGCCGCGCTGGCTCGACGTTATTCGTGGCTGCGGATTGGATTTCGTATTCATCGATACCGAACATATAGCGCTCGATCGGGCGGAGCTGAGTTGGATGTGCCAATCCTATACCGCGATCGGCTTGCCTCCGATTGTTCGCATCCCATCGCCCGATCCTTACCAAGCGACCATGGCTTTAGACGGTGGCGCGGCGGGCGTGGTGGCTCCTTATATGGAAACCGTAGCGGAGGTGGAGGCTCTACGCGGCGCGATCAAGCTGCGACCGATAAAAGGAAAGAAGCTTCAGGGACTGCTTGCGGGAGAAGCGGCGGAAACGGATTTGCAACGTTTCATCGATCGAGGAGCGGAACAGCGTCTGTTCATCGTCAATATCGAGAGCGTGCCAGCGATTGAGAACTTGGACGACATCCTCAAGGCGCCGGACATCGACGGACTCCTGATCGGCCCTCATGATCTTAGCTGCAGTTTGGGCGTGCCGGAGCAGTACGATCACCCGGACTTTCTAGCCGCGTGCGAAACGATCTTCAGTAAAGCAAGAGCGGCGGGGGTTGGAGCGGGTATCCATTTCTGGGGAGACGTTGAACAGCAGACGCGCTTTCTGCGAATGGGCGTCAATATGCTCGTCCACAGCGCCGACATTCTGCTCTTCCAAAAGCACCTGAGCGCGGATCTAAAAGCGATCCGCCAGGCAGCTGGCTTGAGTGGAGGCGATGCGGCGGCGCCCCAAGCGGACGCCATTTAACGCGTTTCTAGGGCGGCTTGAGGGGATTGGATCGGTTCAGGTCTGAGAGTTCGAATCCGATCGACCGCTTTGAGGCAGAGAATCAGGAAGGAAGGCAAGAAGACCAGAGTGACGAAGGTCGAGAACAACAGTCCGAAGAGCACAATGGCGCCGACGCCTCGATAAAGTTCCGTTCCCGCTCCGGGAAAGAGAACGAGCGGAGCGATGCCGAAGACGGTAGTTGTGGTCGACATGAGAATGGGGCGAATGCGGGCGAGGGTGGCGTCCTTTACGGATGCTCGAATCCCTTGATCCGAACGCAGTCGATCGATGGTGCCGCTGACGATGAGGATGGGATTGTTAACGACCGTTCCCAGCAAGATCAGGAATCCGAGCATGGTAATCATGTCGAAGGGCTGGTGAATCGGGGCGAGTCCGAATATTCTCAAGAAAGCGCCGCCAGTATTCAAGAGCCAGAGTCCGCCGATTCCGCCCGCGATGCCGATAGGAACAGTTGCTAGGATGATCCATGAGAATCCCCAATGCGAGAACACGGCGCTGAGCAGGAGATAGGAGAGAATCAGGGCGATGATGAAATTGCCGAAAAGCGCCTCGCGGGTTTTTTGGAGTTGGTCGCCCGCTCCGGTGACGCTGACGTCCACGCTGTTGTCGATGACGCCTTGTTCGCGGAGATGACCTACGATTTCCAGGCGTACGGTTTCAACCGCATCCTCAAGGGCTACAGAGCGTGGCGGAATGATGTTCAAGGTAACCGTTCGTTCGCCGTTGAGACGTCGTAGTGAGTCCGTATCCACTTTTTCCACAAGGTCGGCGACCGAGTTAACGGAAACGACGCCTCCAACGGGTGCGTACAAGGGGAGGTTTGCGAGCGCATCCAAGCTGGCGACCTCGCCTTCGCTGCTGTAGAGGAAGACGTCGATGCGTCGCCCGTCGAGAATGAACTCGTCCACGTAGGCTCCGTCGGTTAGGGCTCGGACGGTGAAGCCGAACGAACTATTCGAAAAGCCAAGCTCGGCGACTCGATCCCAGTTGGGGCGGATTTCCACCATGGGCTGCTGCAGACTGAGGGCGGAAGGCGTCGAATTGACGGATGGGTTGTCGAATACGTCGAAGGCTCGTCGATAGGCCGTTTCGGCAACGCGATAGATCTCGGAAAGATCGGCGCCTCCGATATCCAAGTTAACGCTGCGCGATCCCCCGTCGTTGCTCGAGATGATCGACCCGCGGCTAATGAAATTTCGTATTCCGGGAAATCGTTTTAGGTATTCTTTGAATACAGCGGTTAGATCCCCAATTCGGCTTGGGTCATGCGTCTCGGCTACGATGGTCGTTCGCTGTCCTCTGACGATGAAGAGCATACGCTCGATGATCGGAATACTCGGATCTAGATTATCATTCTCCAAAGCTCCGCTGCTGACGAAATAGGGACGGAAATGATCGTTCGTCTCCTTGGCGATGGCCTGCATGGTTTCCAGGTTGTATCCCGGTGGAGCGAGCAAGCGGCAAAAGATCTTCGCTTCCTCCCCTTCAGGCAGGTATTCGGCGGATGGGGTTAGAAAGAATATCACGCATCCGCTAACGCCTGCGGTAGCCAATACACCGACCCAAGCTCCTTTGGCGGAGGTTACGAGCTTGTCGACCATCGCCTCGAAAAAGACAAACAGGCGCGGTTTGCGCGTACCATCCTTGGGCCCTCTGCCCAAGGTTTTGAAGTGGATGCTGGCGGTGGGTATGATGGCGATGGATACCAACATGGAGGCGAGGATAGCTCCCGAGATCGCAATCGAGATGTCGGAGAAGAGCTGGCCCGCTTCTTCGGCAATGAGCCAGACGGGGGCGAAAACGATGACCGTAGTCATGGTCGATGCAAGCACGGACGACCAAACTTCCCGAACGCCTGAGATGGCGGCATCGATACGACCCATGCCTCGCCGTCGTTTCTTTTCTATGCTTTCGAGTACGACGATGGCGTTGTCAACGGTCATGCCGATTGCGAAGGCCACCCCAGCTAGCGAAATGACGTTGATCGTACGTCCCGAGGCTTGCAGTCCAATGAATGCGGCAATCGTGCATATGGGGATGCCCGCTACGCAGAGCATCGTGCCCGAGGCCGATCTCAAGAAAAGCCACAGCGCGATGGTAGCCGCGATGGCGCCCAGTATTAGATTCCGCCATACGTTTTTGATCGAGGCTAGGACATAGCGAACGTCGTCGCTGGTCTTGTACATCGAAAGTTCGACGGGCGCGAGAACGTCTCGATTGATTTGCTCGACCACCTCGGTCATAGCCGAGCGAATCTCGATGACGTTGGTTCCCGACTCGCGTGAAACGGCGACCATTATACCGAGTTCGCCTGTCTGGTAGACGACGGAAGTCGGTTCGTAGAAGCCTAGTTCGACATCTGCCACGTCGCCAAGCTTGGTGACCGAATCGCCGGTCCGGCGCAGGATGATGGAAGAAAGCTGTTCGGGCGTTTCGAGGCGTCCGATGGTCCGCACGAGATAAAGTCGTTTCCCGCTGCTGATATCGCCTGCGGAAATGTCGCGGTTGCGATCGCGAATCGCGTTGCGCACCTCCTGCATGGTCACGCCCACCGCGGCCAGTCGAGCGAGATCGACGTTGATGCGAATCTGCTGCTCGGGCGCTCCAATGACGCGAATTTGCGAAACGCCAGGCACGCGTTCCATGCGCGGCTTAACGCGTTCGAGCACGAAATCGATCATGCGAAGGACGTCTTCCGGCTCGCGTTCGCCCGAGGTGTCGACGAGGGCGTAGAAAATAAAAGAATTGGATGAGAAGGACGTGGCGATGACTCTCGGCTCGTCGACGTTCTCCGGATAACTCGGAACTTGGCTGATCGCGTTCAATACGCGGATGAGGGCATCGTTTACGTCGACGGTAGAGGGGAATTCCAATTCGATTTCGGCCGAGCTCATCGAAGCGGAGGAGATCATGCGATGCAAGCCGGGCACGTTTTGTAGGTAGTCCTCTTGCTCGATGAGAATTTCCTTCTCGATGTCCTGAGGGGTCGCTCCAGGCCAGCGAGTGACGACGGAAATGGTTCGCACGTCCAAGTCGGGAATCATTTGGACAGGTATCCGAATAGCGGAGACCACTCCAATAACGCACATCAAGAGGGCGATTACCGCCACTTGGATGGGATGTTTAATGCACCATTCGAACATGTTAGCGGGCGATTGGGGTTACCGAGTCTACAATGTGGATCTCTTGATCTTCCTGCAAGGTTTCGTTTCCTTGGTAGACGATTCGATCGCTCGCCTGCAGTCCGGAGACGACTTCGATCAAGTCGCCACTGGTGAGGCCGAGCTTGACGACGCGCCGGGAGGCTTTGAAGCCATTCCCCGATTCGACGGCCACCCAGACAATGACCCGACCGTCCGGCGCTCTGAGAACGGCATCGCGAGTGATGAACAAACTCGCCTGATCACTTCGCGGCTTGAAAATCGCTTCCGCGGACATGCCTGTTCGGACGGATGCGGACGGATTTCGCAATTGGATGCGCGCTTGAAAGGTGCGCGTGTTCTCGTCTACCTGGGGAGAAAAGGCTTCGACTTGAGCGTCGATAGCGGTCGACCCGGAGCCCGCAATGACAACGCTGACCCCCTCCGCTTGAAGAACGACATCCAGCTGCTCCTGCGGGATTTGAACGTCCAGACGCAAATTCTTGGTATCGACGAAGCGCAGCAGTGGACGCCCCGTTTGAGCCCACTCGCCAACCTCTGCCATTTTCTCGGCGACGATGCCGTCGAAGGGAGCGAGGATTCGATGCCGCTCGACGATTTCCTTTTGAGTCGCGACGATCGTTTCCAGGCGATTAACCGCGATTTGAGTTTTGCGATAAGCCGTTTCGCGATCCTCGCGCTCGGACCGGGGAAAGTTGGCATCGCCGAGACTGATCGCGTCGTCCAGGCGTCGCTTGACGTTGGCGAGTTCGGCGCGAGCGGTTTCGAGATCCAGTTCCTTTTCCCTAAGATCCATGCGGGCGAGGGTGTCGTCGAGGGCTAGCAGGACATCGCCTTGCTGCGCCTCATGTCCCATTTCCGCATTGGCAATTGCGATCAGTCCCGCGACTCGCGGGGATAGCGAAGCCACTCGTTTCGATGTGATCGAGCCTTGGAAACGTAAGCGAGATTGGTTCGCGTCCTTGGTCGGCTGGGTGATGGAAACCGGCGTTTGCGAAAGCAGGGGCAGGCAAAGGATGACTGTCGCGAGGGCGATGAGCGTTTTGAAGGGGGCTCGGGAATGCATAATGTGATCGGAGAAAGGAAGTGTAGGCGGTTACCAACTGCCGCCCAAGGCTCGAATGAGATTGATGGTGTCGACGAACTGGTCGCGGCGGACTTGTTCGGCCTGCTGCGCGGCGTCCAAGGCAGAACGTTCGGCGTCGAGGGCAGTGATGAAATCGGAGATGCCTTGCTTGTATTGGAGATCGGAAATGCGTCGCGCCTTATCAGTCGCCTCTACCGAGCGAGCGATGGCTTTTCGCTGGGAATCTCTTAGACGAATCGATTGGAGCAGGATCTCGACTTCAGTGACGGCCTCGATGATCGCATTGCGGTAGAGAAGTCGCTGGCGTTCCAGATTCGCTTCGGCTTGGGCTTTGTTGGCTCTGAGTCGTCCGGATTGGAAGACGGGAACGGATACCGAGGGACCGAATCGGTCGAATTCCGAACCGGAATCGAAGAGGGCGTCCCAATCGCGCGATGCGAATCCGAAAACGCCGGATAGGGTGATTCGCGGAAAGAAATCGGCCTTGGCGATCCCAAGGAGGGCGTTGGCTTCTTCGAGTTGAAATGCGGCGCGACGGATGTCCGGGCGTCGCTTCAAAAGGTCGCTCGGGAGGCCGGAAGGCGTGAGCGGCGGTTCGGCCTCCAGGGGCATCGGTTCCAGAGAGAAGCTATCGGGGGTCTCGCCGAGTAACGCGGCCAGCGAGTAACGCAGTCCGTTCTGGATACGCTTGAGTCCAAAGAGACGAGACTCTGCGGTGGCGAGTAAGGACGCCGTCTGAGCGACGGCTAGCTCGCTTACGGTTCCGGCCTTGAGGCGTTCTTCAATCAACGTGAGCGATTCGGCCCGTGTTTCCTGGCTGCGTTCGAGGATCTCGATTTCGCTTTGCAGCGAATTGATTTGAAAATAGTGGAGCGCGACGTCGGCCTGAAGGGCGAACATCAAGTCTTCGTAGAGAGCTTCTTCGGCAGCGGCGTCGGCGACCGCAGCTTTGACGCTATTGCGAACCCGGCCAAACAGGTCTAATTCCCAGGAGGCCCGCAAGTCGGCATCGAATCGATCCCCGGAATCGCCTCCGAGCGAGTCGGCATTGTCGAAGCGTTCGGCGCTGCCGCCCGCATTCGCTTGAGGCAGTCCTTCGGATCGAAATCGCTTAACGATCGCCTGCGACGCTTGAACGGATTCCCAGGCGGCTTGGAGGTTCAGATTGTTCGACTTCGCTTTGTCGAGAAGTCTATCGAGTTCGTCCGAGCGAAATAGCTCCCGCCAGTGGGCGATCTGAGGCGCGTCGCTGCCGGTCGAGTTGACGAAAGCGGAAGGGGTTTCTTCGCTTGGCGGTTCTGAATGTTGAATCGTACGGCAGCCGCTGAAAATGGATGCGACAATGCTGAGAGTTAGCGCGGCTGAGATCGTTCGCATCGATTGTAAGGGACTCGTGTCGAAATTGAATGGCATTGGCGGCGAAGGAGACGAGGCCGGCAACTATTCGCGACTGAATGGGATCCGTCCAGCCAGATTTTCGGGCTCCATCAGCTGGACGGGAGCGATTGTTTGCATTTGTTCCGCGTTTAGCCTTCTGTTCGAGAATCTGCCCTAGGGGCGCTTCGTTTATGAATCGAGATTATTGGGATAGGATATCCAAGAATTACCAACGCGAAGTTCTCAGCGTATTCGATAATGATATACGGGGTCTCGTGGCTGAGAAAATAGCCATTGCAGCGGTTGCTTATCCGTCGGGAAGGGCTGCCGATCTGGGTTGTGGAGTAGGTCGATTCACGCCTTTGCTTTGCGATTCTTTCGAGCTGGTCGACGCCTGCGATTATACGTCGGTCGGCTTGAAGAAGGCCAAGGCCAGATGTCGTTCGCGAGGGAACGTCGATTTTCATGTCGTCGATCTAGCGAATGACAGCCCTCCCTTCGATCCCGTCGAGTTCGCTCTTTGCGTCAACGTGCTCATCATGCCGGCTCACGCCGCCCGGATGAACGCTTGGCGGACCGTTGTCGGCCAGGTTTGCGAAGGCGGGACGCTGGCATTGGTAGTCCCCTCGTTCGAGTCGGCCCAGATGGAGTATTACCATGCGATCGAAGAGCGATTGGATGAAGGCGAAAATTGCGCGAGCGCCATCCGAAACAGCATAGACGAGCAGGCGAGCGCAGCCGATATGCGAATGGGCATCCTGCGACTGGACAACGTGCGAACGAAGCACTACTTGAAGGACGAAATCGAGCAGAACCTACGCAACTACGATTTCGAGATCATCGAAACCTGTAAGGTTGAGTATCCGCCCGAAGGCGACGCGAGCTACCGCAACTGGGATTGGCTGGTTGTAGCGCGTAAAACGTAGCGCGAAACAGATTAGGTCATCCCACTGTAGGAGCCTGCTTGCAGGCGATTCATGTCTTATCGAGAATCGCTTGCGAGCAAGCTCCTACACGTGGACCTACTAGCGAACGCGGTCGTATTCCTTGTTGACGGCGTCGTCGCCCCAGCGATCGAGCACGGCTCGGAGGGCATTGTCGGTCTCGGGAAAGCGTCCTTTGTCGTCGGTTTCCAGGATCCAGCGGT